>X1_Eurasian_Beaver__coassemble_13_pt1 | contig 27681 bp, 21 predicted proteins | sample X1_Eurasian_Beaver__metabat2_high_PE_005 | metagenome-assembled genome bin X1_Eurasian_Beaver
TGCTGAGAGTTTCTAAAACTGACATGATTTGTATGTTGTTTGTGGTTTTTTTAATGCTGATTTGTGCGCCGCCGTGATGTCGGCGGCAATGATTGGGGTGCAGTTGTCAATAACTGACTGCAAATTTACACAAAAATAATGTTATTGAAAGTGTTTTTCGCTGAAAAATAACCGGTTGCGCCTCTCGCGGCGCTGCGGTAGCAGTGTTTTTAGTGGAATCTCAGCGGTGATTCCGTCGCGCCGTTGGGCGAACGGATGTGCATCTGTCGTGCCACGGTGGGAGCGAGTACTCTCGCGTCAACGGGCGTGGAGATGATTTGGGGCTTGGCGGAGGGCACGAGCATGAGTGCCATCGACGATGGCATAGCCTTGGCAGCCACGTCCACCGAGCGGTGTTTGGCAAGGTTGAAGTCGTCGACGAGGCTCCATCCGGGAGTGATTTCGACAAAGACGTCACCGGTGTTGTTGATGACGGTGTTGAGCCTCAGGGCGATGGGGTTGGTGGTGGGAGCCGATCCTTCGCGGATGGCATCGATTGTATAGGCGCGTTCGACGCCGCTCATGCGGGCGAGGAAGTCGGCAGCCTGGGCGCGGATTGCCGCGGGATCTTTCTGACGGTCTTTGGCGAGCTGCGAGTTGATGTAGAAGCTGCCGTTGCTGTATGCCTCGACCCACTCTCCGTTGCCGTGGATGGCGGTGAGGTAGAGGTTGAGGAGCGACGCCGCCTTGCGCGATGAGAACTCGCCGGTGGGCAGTCCCCATTTCTCGTCGTCGCGGCGACGGTTGGGGCGCTCGGGCAGGCCGAGGATGTTGAGCATGAACTTGTCGTTGCCGACGCGCTGCTCGAGGGTCTTGAGCAGTCGGGCGATGCAAGCGTCGACCTTGACATAGCTGTCTATCAGCTCATAGCGGTTTTCGGCGGTCTTGGAGTAGGAGTATGGTTTGAGCGACAGTCCGATGTTGAGCATGTCGGTGCCGCCGTGTTGTCCGAGGTTGAGGGTGGTGATGTAGTCGGTGGCGAGGTCGGTGACCCGGTTGTTGACCAGCGGCGATGCCTTGAACGCTGCGATGCGCTCGGCGTTGTCACCCGTGCGGAATGTGTAGCGGAAGGGATAGCGGACAAGCTGCTCGGGGAGCAGACCGGTCTTGGCGCTGGCGGCAGACGGTGTCCACGAGATGGTGTCGAGGCGAGCCTTGAGCGGGTTGGTGCGGTTGCTCAGCGATGCCGGGGTGGGGAAGTCTTTGTAGAAGGTCGACGACGCCCAGTTGGCGGTGTTGTCGTCGATCCACACGGCACCGTTGGCGGCATGTCCGGCGAGGATGATAGCCTGCTCGGGGTCGGGGGCTATCGAGTAGGAGAGGGTGATGCCGGCGCCGGCAATGCGTGCCTCGTCGGCTATGGTGGTCACGCGCAGTCGGCGCGGACTGTAGGGGTCGTTGGTGTAGTTGCCGATGTATAGGTTGTCGGCGAATGCGCTGACCTCGCGGCGCGTGTCCTTGTCGTAGATCTGTCCGGCGCTGACGCCGTTGGTCGACGGGGCGGCACCGGTCATGAGCATGGCGGTGGCGGCGTCGCGGTCGAGGGGTGTGCCAAAGTCGACGTTCTCGATGAGCACGCCGTCGCGCATCAGCCGGTTGAATCCGTCGGGACCCAGCTGGTCGCGCAACACGTCGATGTATTCCTGTTTGAGTCCGTCGATGACGACGTTGACCACCAATGACGGCGGCGCGGCGTTGACAGCCACGGAGAACACCGACGCCATGACGAGTGCCATCAGGCGCTGGTTGCTCAGCATCGGTATGTTTTCGAGTCGTTTCATTCGCGGGTTTTGGTGAACAGGATATATGAGATCGAGACTATGATGTCTGCCAAAATCAGGGGATAGAATGCCGGGTTGGCGTCGCAGGGACCGCAGCTCAAATAGATGGCGCAGGCGGTGGTGGCAATGGCGTTGAGGGCGAAGTAGACGCGTGTCACAACGTTGGTTTTGCCTATCCACATCGATACGCATGGCAACAGGCACAGGGGGTTGAGCCAGAGCATCAGCCAATTGGGCGATGTCGCCTCATGCACCGAGACAAACACCAGAAACGCGATGACGAGTCCGGCGATGCCGTTGACGGCAAACATGACTGTGGCAAAGACGCGCGGGAACTTGCGGCGGCGGATGGAGGAGAAGCACAGCGCTGCAGTAGCGATGAGCAAAATCCATGCCAAAAACAGTGGCGTCAGGAACCATGGCGTGGGGCTGTCGACGGCGGCAAAGTCGTCGGTGTCGTTGTCGACGATGGTGCGCGCGACGATGGGTTTGCCTCCGACGGTCGCGCCCTGCATCTGCTGGCACAGCACGATGGGCGCGAATGCCTTGTCCCTCACCGTGATGGGGGCGTCGAGCGCCGAACCCAGGGCGAGGTCGATGCCAAACTGATACCATGGGTAGTTCTCGTGATAGCGGCGCATCACGGTGCGGAATGTCTGTGCTCCGGCGACGCGCGGGTCGGTGGCGTCGGTCAGGGCGATGGTGTCGCCCAGCGCGCGCTCGACGATTGCCAGCGGTCGTGTGGCGCAGTTGTCCTTGACGTAGTTGTAGCGATAGACGCGGTTGGCGGGGGCGAGGTTCTCCTCGAGCAACTTCATGAGGCGCTGTTTCTGGGCTGAGGTGAGGTCGAGTTGCTGCTCGACGACGCGGCGTCCGTCGCGGGTATAGGCGTTGATGAAGTAGGGCCAGGGGATGGCGCCGACGCTGTAGTCGGTCTCGCCCTTGACAAAGCGGTAGACAAAGTTGGGGGAGTTGAAGTCGAACATGCCATAGCTGACGGCGTCGTCGACATCGGGGGTGGTGATTCTCAGCGCGGTGTGTCCCTCGAGCTCGTATATGTCGTGGCCGGGGAAGAATGTCACCAGCGACACCACAGTGTCGTTGACGGCTCTCGCTGCGGCGGGCATGGTCACGGCAAGCGCGACAAGCACGGCGGCGACACGCAGGGCGAGTCGGCGGGCGAGTGTCAGTGACGGGGATGTGTGGCGAAGCATATAGGGTGAATTGCTGTGCTGATTGATTTGAGCGGCAAATTTACGTTATTTTCCGCAAATTTGCCACAAAGTTAGTGTTAAATCGCCGATTTGTCGTTCATGCGACACAAAATGTGTCTGTTTCAGATGATTCCGACGAGTTTGTTGATGTCGTCGACACCGTGTCGGCGGCAGTAGTCCTCGAGACCGTCGACGACGCGGACGGTGACGGCGGGGTCGATGAAGTTGGCGGTGCCGATCTGCACGGCAGTTGCACCCGCCATGATGAACTCGAGGGCGTCGGTGGCTGTCATGATGCCTCCCAGTCCGATGACGGGGATGGAGACGGCATGAGCGACCTGCCACACCATGCGCACGGCGACGGGCTTGACGGCGGGACCCGAGAGTCCGCCGGTGACGGTCGACAGGCACGGACGCTGGCGCTCGACGTCTATGGCCATGCCCATGAGGGTGTTGATTAGCGAGACGCTGTCGGCTCCGGCAGCTTCGACGGCGCGGGCGATTGAGACGATGTCGGTGACGTTGGGCGAAAGTTTGACGATGAGAGTGCGCGGCCATGCGCGGCGCACGGCGGCGGTGACGGCGGCAGCTCCCTCGGTGGTGGTGCCGAATGCCATGCCGCCTTGCTTGACGTTGGGGCACGAGATGTTGACCTCGATGGCGGGGATGTCGGTGTGGGCGGCGAGGCGACGGGCTACCTCGCAGTAGTCGTCGATTTGCGCGCCCGAGACGTTGACGATGACGTTGCTGTCGATGTCGCGCAGTCGGGGGTATATGTGTTCGATGAAGTGGTCGACGCCCTTGTTCTGGAGGCCGACGGCGTTGAGCATTCCCGAGGGTGTCTCTGCCATGCGAGGGTAGTCGTTGCCTTCGCGGGCGTTGAGGGTGGTGCCCTTGACGATGAATCCGCCGAGGCGTTCGAGGTCTACGAAGTCCTGGAATTCAATGCCGTATCCGAATGTTCCCGAGGCGGTGAGTACGGGATTCTTGAGGTTGAGACCGCCGATTTTTACTGAAAGATTTGCCATGATGTCATTGCCAGGTTAGTTCGTTGATATTGAAAACGGGACCTTCGGTGCAGACGCATTTGTTGCCCTGCACGGTTTTCTCGACGCAGCACAGGCAGGCGCCCACGCCGCACGCCATCATGTTCTCGAGCGAGACATGGCAAGTGATGCCGCGTTCGCGCGCCATGCGCGCCACGGCCTTCATCATGGGGGTTGGTCCGCAGCAGTACCATGCATCGTGGTCGCGGTCGAGCTCGGGGTTGGCGGTGACCATGCCGTGGTGTCCTGCCGAGCCGTCGTCGGTCGACACGACGGTGGGGGCGATGGCGCCGAATCGGTCGAGCTGCAGCAGCATGTCGGCGGTCTTGGCGCCGAGGACAAATGTCGGGGTGACGCCCGCCTCGGCGAGCTTGCTGCCAAAGTAGAGCAGGGGAGCGACGCCCACGCCTCCGCCGATGAGCAGGGGGCGCTTGCCGGCATGGGCGGCGTCGGGAAATCCGTGGCCCAGGGGCAGCACGACGTTGACGGTGGTGCCGACCTCGATGTCGGCGAGTACGGTGGTGCCGCGTCCGTTCTTCATCACCAGCAGTTCGAGGACGTTGCCGCGCACCATGTTGACCGAGATGGGACGGCGCAGGAACACGCCGTCGACGCCGTCGATCTTGACTTGGACAAACTGCCCGGGGAGGGTGTCGGCGAGCGCCTCGGCACCCGACGCGGGATCGGTGGCTGGAGTGAGTGCCAGCAGCGAGTGCATGGGCGACAGAGGTGTGTTGGCTGTCACCACCATGTCTATGATACGTTTCATTCGTTATTGTGTGTTAGGATTTTATGCTGTTGTCTGTCGCCTTGCGAGCGCATGTAGATGATGGCGAGTCCGGCGGCGGTGAGGGCGATGCTGATGAGCACGACCTGCCACGAGCCGGTGCCGACGGTGTCGAGTTGGCTGTGCCCGTTATCGCTGCCCGAGGCGTATATGCCTATGATGAACGCGCTGTTGTTGAAGGCGTGCAGCAGGATGGGCACCCACAGCGAGCGAGTCCAATAGAGGAGATATCCAAAGTAGGCGCCGAGCAGCAGTCGCCCAAAGAATCCGAAGACTTGCATGTGCAGGGCGCTGAAGACGAATGCTGAGAGCCAGATGGCGACGTGGTGGTTGACACGTCCGGTGGTGAGTAGCCGCTGGAATGTGCCGCGGAAGAATATCTCTTCGGAGAACCCGGTGAGGACGCCCACGATGAGTATGCTGACGATGAGCGCGGGCACGCTGTTGCCCCGGATGAGGGTGTTGACGCTTGCTTGGGCGGCTTCTTCGTATTGTCTGAGGGTCTGTTCGAGACCTGCCATGGATTCGGGGAATTTGATGGATTCGTTCCAAGCCACGACGGTGTTGAATGCCGGCATGGCGACGATGAAGGTGAGTATCGCCATGAGCAGAGTCGACCAAGGCAGGCGTCCGCCGACGCAGAGGAACATCGCCGGCAGTCGCGAGATGACGATGGCAGTGGCAAATGCCGGGAGGATGAACATGATGACGTCTTGGATGACAGCGCAGATGCGCATGGCAGGCACCGAGTCGGTGCCGCACTTGTACATGATGAATCCGATGATGATTTGTGCGATTACAAACCCGAGGACTGCGATGCACAAGAACATCATCAGTCGCTTGGCGAGCGGTAGCGTGAAGCGATAGTCAAAGTTGTCGGTCATAGAATGTGGTTTTACAGGTCGAGGCCCGGCAAACGCCAAACCCACGCACAAAGTTAGTGATAAAACCTCAAACACCGAAATCCCCAACAATATTATATTGTGGCTTTACACTTTTGAGAAGAAGCCATCGAAGTCATCATAGCCATCGGAGAGGTTGTAGCTTGGATAAAAAAAACCGCGGAGCAAAGGCGTGGACTACTTGACTCCGCGGCCCCGTCACGGCGCTCTCGCGAACGTTGCCGTGAAAGGGTAGTTTTTCGGGGTATAGACCAAGGTGGGGAAGCATTGGCATTCACCAGGAAAACCTTTCTCTCTTTTCCTGCCTGTTGATTCTCAGGCCTCAACAAGGAGTGTGAATGCGTCTAAATGCAACTCAGGTAGTTGACTCACTTGGTAGATACCATTTAAAATAGTTCATAAAGGTAGATAGGACATCGTCGCAATCAGGCGCGTCACCGCGATTGGGCGCGCCATCCGAACCGAGATGTTAGAGGTTCGACGCATATAGGTTTCCCATCGAGGAGGGGGAGTGGGATATCTTATAGTAAAGAGAGCAAAGAGTGTGTGGGAGCCGTGGCTGCGTCAGGCACACATGTGTGGCTCGACGCGGCATTCGTTGCCGACTCATGCCGGCGTGGTGGGTGGGGGAACGCACTTGTAATTCTCTCAGGACAAGACTTTTTCATAGTTAGTGCGCTATTATTTAAGGAGGACCAGTTCCAAATCCCTCTGGCAATTAAAAACACGAAACGCGGAACTGCATTGCGTACTCTTTGCTCGTAGGCCCTGAGAAAACCTTCACACAAAAGAGGTACGATTTTAGCAATCCCACGCTATTCGCGTGAGAAACACCATGCATCGATCAAGTTGTGTTGTTGAAAATTTCTCAGGTTTTCGAGCACGAGATCAGCAAGACGCTTCTTAGAGTTCATTATGTCTGATGCAATCAGTCAAAGGTCGTGACGGATATAATCGTCGCAAAGGTAGCGATTTTTTTATTAATCCCAAACTGTTTCAATGAAATTTTGTAAATTTTTTGTGAGATTCTGACCAAAGATATCTAACGTGTTGATTCAGAAGTGCAAATAGAAGTCGGCGGTGAGCTCGCGGTAGGCGTGGGTGAATGCTCCCGAGCGTTCGCGCAGTGTCAGCGTGGTCACTTGGCAGTCGCCGTCGGTGCGTGCGAATTGGCGCAACAGGCGCGTCACCGGCTTGCCCGCCACGGTCTGCACGCGGCATTCGCGGCGCAGTTTCAGCCCGCGTAGCTCGGCATGAAACAGCACGTCGTCGCCATCGGCAGCGGTCGAAATCATTGCCAGAGACCCGTCGGCGGCGAGAATGGCGGATGCTCGGTCGATGAGCGTGTAGGGGTTGAAGGTCTCGCCGTGGCGTGCCAGGGCTCGGCCGGCGCTGGGCGACTTGAGTGTCTCGCTGAAGAATGGCGGGTTGGAGACGATGAGCGTTGGCGGCTCGGCGGGATTCCATGTCGTGAAGTCGGCGTCGACGAGGCGCACGCGGTCTGCCCACGGCGAGGCGTCGATGTTGGCACGGGCATCGATGGAGGCAGCGGCGTCGAGCTCGATGGCGGTGATGCGTGCGTCGGGACAGCGCTGGGCGAGCATCAGGGATATCAGCGCCGAGCCGGCTCCGGCATCGACAATGTCGCGGGCGTCGCCGAGGCGAGTCCATGCCCCCAGCAGCACGCCGTCGGTGCCTATCTTCATGCCGCAATGGCTGTCGTCGACTGTGAATTGCTTGAATGTGAACAATTTGGGAGGTTTGGAGTGTTTAATATTGGTGAAAACCTGAGATGATTTGACGCAAAATTAATGATTTTTCGGTGGATAATTCGTATTTTTGCACTATAAATACTACAACAGCATGATAGTCTACAGCGCACGTTTCAATACATCCTCGCCTTCGGTGGACAAATGTCCGCCCTCCGAGATGCACGAATATGCCTTCATTGGTCGTTCCAACGTCGGCAAGTCCTCACTCATCAACATGCTCACCGGCCACAAGTCGCTGGCGATGACGTCGTCGACACCCGGCAAGACCATGCTCATCAACCACTTCATGATCAACGACTCGTGGCAGATTGTCGACCTGCCGGGATATGGATACGCCCGCCGCAGCAAAGCCGACCGCGACCGTCTGGAGAAGATGATCAAAGGCTATATCGCCAACCGCCGCCAGATGACCAACCTGTTTCTGCTCATCGACTCGCGCCACAAGCCCCAGGCTATCGACCTCGAGTTCATGGACTGGCTGGGCGAGAATGGCGTGCCGTTTGCCATCGTCTTCACCAAGCTCGACAAACTCAGCTCCACCGCCGGCAAGAAGGCAATCGAGCACTATCTGTCGGCGCTGCTCGAGCGCTGGGAGGAACTGCCGCCGGTGTTCAAAACATCGTCTGAGGACGGGCGCGGACGCGCAGCCATCCTCGACTACATCGAGCAGCTCAACCGGCTGCCGGTGGGCGGCGATGCCGAGGAGTGAAAAAAATATTGTGAACTTTGATGACGGGTGGCGTGAACTTTTGGCGCCACCCGTTGTTTGTTATAGTGAAACCAAAATTCAAGACTGAATTATGAAATGTTGCAAGAAAAAAGGCGCCATCGAGTCGACCACCGACTTTGACGCCAAATCACAATACGACGCTCCCGAGAACAAATATCCCGGAGCGGCAATCGACAGCGCCGACGTCAACAAGGTGACGTCAAAGCTTGTCAAGGAAGATGTCGCCGAGCTCAACAACAATCCTCGCGACAACGACCAGTGAAAACGCATAGACTTATGGCTTTAGCGACTATATAAAATTTGATTTAACGTTTCGACAAATACACATCTTTTCGAGCGTGCCGGGAGGTTCTTCTTGCGATGACCACCCCGGCGCGATTTTTTTATGCCAGTGGATAATGGGTCGGAGAACTCGGAGCGCTGGGAAAGTTTGAGAACTTTTTGGTGAAATTTTTGGTGGGGGAATATAAATGTGTTAATTTTGTGAAGTTTCAACAACATAACAATCAAGTATCTCACTCTTCTCCCGCTAAACGCTATGCTGTTTCTCTATCGCATATATCAGATTTTCATCATGATGCCCCTCGTCGTGGTGCTCACTCTATTGACTTCCATCACCATCATCGTCGCCACGACGCTGTTTGGCGGCAGGTGGTGGGGCTACTATCCGGCGGTGGTTTGGGCGCGGTTGTTCACGTGGCTCACCCTTGTGACCGTCACCGTCAAGGGTCGTGAGAATATCAGTCAGGGCACCTCATACGTGTTCGTTGCCAACCACCAGGGCGCCTACGACATCTTTACCGTCTATGGATGGTTGGGGCACAACTTCAAGTGGATGATGAAAAAGAGTCTTGAGAATATCCCGTTCGTAGGTTTCGCCTGTCGACGCGCCGGGCATATCTATGTAGACAAATCGTCGCCGAGCGCCATCCGCCAGACCATGGAGACCGCCGAGAAGCGTCTCGCCGGCGGCATGAGCGTCGTTGTGTTCCCTGAGGGCGCGCGCACTCTCGATGGCAAGATGCACGCCTTCCGTCGCGGAGCCTTCATGCTCGCCACCGAGTTCAATCTCCCCGTGGTGCCGCTCACCATCGACGGATCGTTCAAGGTGATGCCCCGCGGCTCATGGCTGCCCCGTCCCGGACACATCACCCTCACCATCCACCAGCCCATCGTCGCCCCCGCCGACGGGCACCAGCTCGCCACACTCATGGAGCAGTCGCACGATGTCATCGCGCGCTCGCTCGGCGAGTGAACCATTGACGACGCGAGACGTTTTATATTAGTATAAATCAACATAATAAAAAACGTCTCAGCTATGAAACTCAACTATCTCATTGCCAGTGGTGTCATCGCCGTGATGCTCACCGCCTGCGAGCCTCGCACACAGATTGCGGGCACATGGACCGCGTCAATGCCCGAGAAGGTTTCGGTGATGTCTACCGAGGACGCCACCATCAAGAACACCCTCGAATTTGTCCCCAACGCCAACGACGACAAGAGCGGCATCATCAACATCAGTTCGACCATCGACCTCGTCGGCGCCTGCAACGCCGACACCCTCGTCATCGGTGCCGTCGCCCCCTACCAGTTCAGCGTGTCGGGCGTCGCCTCGATCAGCGGCACCTATCACTTCGACGGCGACGACGACCTCATCGTCGCGCTGAGCGACACCACGCTCTATGTGGGAGTAGACCCCGACAAGGTTGTTTATGGCGAGAACCTGCTCACTCAGCAACAGGCGCCCACCATCCAACAGATGAAATTCAAGGCGGTCAACGACTACAGCCGCCAGCTCAACGACATGATGCTCAAGGAGTATCGCAAGTTTGGCAAGATGGACGACGTGAAGGTCAAGGACAAGACCACCCTGACCTTCGAACTCCAGGACACCGACTATGTGTACACCAAAAACTGACGCCAACTAAACGACACATATCAATGCTTTCGCGGGCACCCCGGTCATGGTCGGGATGTCCGCGATTGTTGTATTGTCGGGGAAATATATTCTAATTTATGTAGTTAAATATTAAATAATGCTTATTTGGCGCATTTTCTCTTCTATTTATTACGAAATTGGTAAATTTTATGCCTAACTTTGTGGATACATTGCAAGTTGGGCATGGCTCTACAGCCTCCCATGCTCCTAAAATTTCAGCCTCTTTTTTTAACCGCAATAATTCCATTTACAACTCATAGGTCCCACATCCTTATGAAACACGTCAACCTCTTTTTAGCTATTTCGTGTGTGGCGGCTTGCGCCACATTCGCCAATGCCCAGACCGTCGACAAGCAGACGGTGCTCGAGGTCATCAAGAAGTATGAACCCGGCAAAGTTGGGTATGGCCGGTTGGCTGTCAATGACATAGCCATCAACGACGGCGCCAAGACCGTCAACGTCTATGTTAACGAGCCCGCCACCTACATCCCCATGACCACCGAATCGATGGCAAATCTCAAGAGCGACATCCGCCAAGTCATGGGCGAGAAATATGCCAAATACAAGGTTAATGTCATATATGCCGCGACCGCCAAGGACGGCACACGCATCGAGAAGAACCTCGACGACCTCGTGCTCTTTGCCTCCCAAAAGACCTACAAAGCCCCCAAAGAAAAGACTCCCTTTGTCACCGACCTCGGCGCCGAGAAAGCGCCCAAGGGACTCGATGGAAAGAACATCGCCCTGTGGCAGAGCCACGGCTGGTACTTCGAACCCAAGCTCAACCGCTGGGAGTGGCAGCGTGCCCGCATCTTCCAGACCGTTGAGGACCTCTACACCCAGAGCTACGTGATGCCCTTCCTGATGCCCATGCTCGAGAATGCCGGCGCCTATGTGATGTCGCCCCGCGAGCGTGACACCAACGTCATCGAAATCATCGCCGACAACGACGGCGGATTTGCCACCGGCAAGTATGCCGAGAGTGGCGCGTGGAGCAACACCGGCGTCCCCGGATTCGGATACGCCAAGCAGCAGATGCAGGTTGACGACAACCCCTTCAAGATGGGTACCGCGCGCCAGATTGGCGCCACCAAGAGCGGCGACGCCACGGCATCGTGGACAGCCAACTTCCCCAAGGCAGGCAAATATGCAGTCTATGTGTCCTATCAGTCGCTGCCCAACAGCGCCACCGATGCCGTCTACACCGTCAACTCGCTCTCGGGCGCGCGTCAGTTCAAAATCAACCAGAAGATGGGTGGCGGCACATGGATCTACCTCGGACACTTTGACTTTGCCGAGGGTACACCCGACAAGCCCGTGGTCGAGCTGACCAACGCCTCAGCCAACAAGAAGGCTGTCGTGACTGCCGATGCCGTGAAAATCGGCGGCGGCATGGGCAATGTGGCGCGCATCGTCAAGCAACCCCTCGACTCCATCGACTATCAATATGTTCTCAGCGGCTATCCCCGATTCACCGAGGGTGCCAAATACTTCCTGCAGTGGGCTGGCGCTCCCGACAGCGTCTACACCCTCTCGGGCAATGTCAACGACTACACCGACGACTATCGTTCGCGAGGCGAATGGGTCAACTGGCTTGCCGGCGGCTCGTCGGTGCTGCCCAAGCGCGCCGGACTCAATATCCCCGTCGATCTGAGTTTTGCCTTCCACACCGACGCCGGCACCACCAAGAACGATTCGATCATCGGCACACTCGGCATCTACTGCACCGATGGCCACGAGAACGGCACCAAGTTTGCCAACGGCATGTCGCGCCAGGCGTCACGCGACCTCACCAACCTGATTATGACCAACATTGTCAACGACATCCGCACCACATACGAGCCCGACTGGACTCGCCGCGGCATGTGGGACAAGAGCTACTATGAGGCACGCGTTCCCGAGGTGCCCGGCATGTTGCTCGAACTGCTGTCGCACCAGAACTTCGCCGACATGAAGTATGGTCTCGACCCCGCCTTCCGCTTCCTGGTTTCGCGTGCCGTCTACAAGGGTATGCTTCAGTTCCTTGCCCAGCGCGACGGCGTGCCCTATGTCGTGCAGCCACTGCCCGTGCGCTCGATGGCCATCACCGGTGGCGAAGGCAACTACACCCTGACCTGGAAACCCACCGTCGACAGTCTCGAGAAGACCGCCGACCCCACATATTATATAGTTGAACAGCGCGTTGGCGACGGCGGATTCACCCGCGTGGCACGTGTCAACGACCCCGTCTACAACATCACCGTGAGCGACAGCGACATCCACTCATATCGCGTCATCGCCGGCAACGACGGCGGTGTGTCGTTCCCCTCCGAGGTGCTTGCCCTGTGCTATGTGCCGGGCGACAAGACTCCCGTCAACATCGTCAACGGATTTACCCGCGTGTCGGCTCCCGACTTCTTTGACTCGGGTGACATCGCCGGATTCTATGACGTTCGCGACCACGGTGTGCCCTATGTCGAGGACATCTCGTTCATCGGCTCGATGTTCGAATACCGCCGCGACATCCCCTGGATGGACGACGATGCCGCCGGATTTGGCGCTTCGCGTGCCGACTATGAGGACAAGGTTGTCGCCGGCAACACCTTCGACTTTGTCAAGGTGCATGGCGAGGCAATCCGCGCCGCCGGTCACGGCTTCGTGTCGTCGAGTGTCGAGGCGTTCACCAACTCAGCCACTGGCGAGGGCGAACCCAAGATTGTCGACCTGATTCTGGGCAAGCAGAAAGAGATCGTGCAGGGTCGCGGCGTCTTCGGTCCCCGCTTCAAGACCTTCCCCTCGGCATTGCAGGACAAAATCACCGCCTACACAGCTGCCGGCGGCGACATCTTTGTGAGCGGCGCCTTTGTTGCCACCGACCTTTGGGACAACCCCAACTCGACCCCCGAGGTAGCCAAAGCCGACCAGAAATTTGCCACCGACGTGCTCGGCTACCACTGGCGCGTAGGTCAGGCATCGGTCGAAGGCGGCGCCTATGAGGTCGCCACCCGCAACAAGGCATTCACCGGCGGAACCTACGAGTTCTCGACCACCCTCAACAGCGAATGCTATGCCGCCGAGTCGCCCGACTCGTTCTACGCCCCCGACAGCAAGCGAGGATTCACTTTCATGCGCTACAGCGAGAACAACCTCGTCGCCGGCACTGCGTTCGACAACGGCTATCGCACCGTGGTCATCGGCTTCCCCTTCGAGACCATCAAGGGCGGCGAAGCTCGCGCCTCGCTCATGGGCCAGATCCTCAACTTCTTCAACAACAAATGACAAATACAAAAAATCCAAGTATAAACTTAACCCCCCCGCACTCCACAGACATGAAAAAATCGATAGACTGTTTCCTCCCCTATGCCGATGCAGCGCAGGTGAAGCCCACCATCGACGGCCTCAAGGCCTCTGACCTGGTAAACAACATCTTCCTCCTGGCAACCGACGCCTCGGCAAAGCCTGTCGAAGGTTGTGAACTCATCGCCATCGACGCCCTCAACTCATCGTCGACGATGAAGAAAATCGCCGCCGCGGCGCAGAGCGAGTTCACACTCCTGTACACCAAATACAACACCTTGGTGCCCGGCTACTTTGCCCTCGAGCGCTTCGAGCGCCTTGCCCGCGACTCCAAGGCCGGCATGATGTATGCCGACTCCTACACCGTGGTCGACGGCGTCAAGAGCAACGCTCCCGTCATCGACTATCAGTTTGGCTCGCTGCGCGACGACTTCAACTTTGGCTCGGTGCTATTCTTCAACACCGCCGACCTCAAGAAGGCTGCCGAGGGCATCGATGCCGAGTACACCGCCGCCGGCCTCTACGACCTGCGTCTGCGCCTGAGCCGCATCGCTCCCATCGTGCACATCAACGAGTATCTCTACAGCGATGTCACCGTCGACAACCGCAAGTCGGGTGAGAAAATCTTTGACTACGTGGATCCCAAGAACCGCGGTGTCCAGATCGAGATGGAGAAGGCTTGCACCGCCCACCTCAAGGAAATCGGCGGATACCTCGCTCCCCAGTTCAAGAGCATCAACTTTGACAAGGGCGAGTTTGAAAACGAGGCATCGGTCATCATCCCCGTGCGCAACCGCGTGCGCACCATCCGCGACGCCATCCGCTCGGTGTTGAGCCAGAAGACCGACTTTGCCTTCAACCTCATCGTCATCGATAACGGCTCGACCGACGGCACCACCGAGGCAATCAAGGAATTTGAGAACGACCCCCGCGTCATCCACCTCATCCCCGAGCGCAACGACCTGGGCATCGGCGGCTGCTGGAACATGGGCGTGCATCACCCCAAGTGCGGCAAGTTTGCCGTCCAGCTCGACTCTGACGACGTCTACAGCGACGAGAACACCCTGCAGAAGGTTGTCAACGCCTTCTATGAGCAGAATTGCGCGATGGTGGTCGGCACCTACATGCTCACCGACATCGACATGAACATGATTCCCCCGGGCGTCATCGACCACAAGGAGTGGACTCCCGAGAACGGTCGCAACAACGCCCTGCGCATCAACGGCCTCGGCGCTCCCCGCGCGTTCTACACTCCCGTGTTGCGCGAAATCAATGTGCCCAACACCTCATACGGCGAAGACTATGCCCTGGGTCTCGCGTTCTCGCGCGAATACCAGATCGGTCGCATCTATGACGTCGTCTACCTGTGCCGTCGCTGGGAAGACAACAGCGACGCCGCCCTCGACGTCAACAAGATGAACGCCAACAACCTCTACAAAGACCGCATCCGCACCTGGGAACTCCAGGCACGCTGCGAGCTCAACAAATAAGGAAAGAGATAGACCACCGGCAGGATCTCCCGACGTCCCCGGCGACGTCGGGAATCCCGCTTTTTCAACGAACAATACAGCAACCAACATACAATGAACAGCGTGACGTCAGCCCAGGCTGACCAACTCATCAAAGACCAACTGGCGGTGTGGCCCCAGGCTGCCGACAACTTTGCGGCGCTCGCCAACGTCAAGGTCAAGGAACTCGATGTCGACGGCATGACCGTCAAAATCCAGTTCAACCCCGCCCGCATCGTCTCTTCGTCGGCAAAGGTTGACGCCAAGTCGCTCAAGGAACGCAAATGCTTCTTGTGCGCCGCCAACCGTCCCGCCGTGCAGACCGGACTGCCCTGGGGCATGGACGGCAAGTACACCGTGCTCATCAACCCGTTCCCCATCTTCCCGCGCCACCTCACCATCCCCGACAACAGCCACGTCGACCAGCTCATCGTCGACCGCGTCGAGGACATGTTCCGCCTCGCCGAAGACCTCGACGAGTACACGGTGTTCTACAACGGACCCAAGTGTGGCGCCTCGGCACCCGACCACATGCACTTTCAGGCGGGCAACAGCGACTTCCTGACCATCGGCGAGACCCTCGAGTCTGCCGAACTCAAGGCTGTGCTCCAGGAAGACGAATGCGTGCTGTCGGTAGTCGACACGTTGCCGCTCAAGATGTTTGTGCTCGATGCCACCGACTATGTTGGCGCCGCCGAGATGTTCCGTCACCTCTATGACGCGCTCCCCATTCCCGAGGGCGAGAAAGAGCCGATGATGAACGTACTGTGCTACACCACCGCCGCCGGAATGCGCATGGTCATTGTGCCCCGCAAGCGTCACCGTCCGTCGTTCTACGGCACCGAGGGCGAAGGCACCATGCTGCTCTCGCCCGCGTCGGTCGACATGGGCGGTGTGTTCATCACTCCTCTCGAAAAAGACTTTGAAAAAATCGACGCCGACACCGTGCGCCTCATCTTCGACGAGCTCTGTCTGTCGAAGGAAGAAATCGACGCCGTGGCAGAACGCGTCATGCAATAAATGATACCGCAAGAAATTCCTATGAACGAACCTTCGATCAAAGTGGGCATCCTCAGCGCCCCCGTCATCACCCTCGAGTTCATCGACCCGTTTGTGGCTGATGGCGAGACCTGCACCGGTATCCGCCGCTTCGAACTGTCGCCCGACGGCAAGGTGCTCTGCGACGGCATCGCGCGTGAGAGCGTCGAGTTTGTGCCCGCGACCAAAGGCAACGTCTTCGAAATAAAAGATGTCGTGATCGGCGTCAACTTCCACTGGGAGCGCAAGGAGAACCAGCGCTTTGTGGGTGGCGCGCGCGTCATCGTCGAGGGCGACAAGCTCACCGTCATCAACGTGGTGCCCGTCGAGGACTATCTGCTCAGCGTCATCTCGTCTGAGATGTCGGCACACGCCTCGCTCGAGCTGCTCAAGGCACACGCCGTGATTTCGCGCTCGTGGCTGCTCGCCCAAATCGACAAAAATATCAAAATCGCCGGCAGCGGCGAGACATACAACGCCTGCACCGAGACCGACGACGAGCGCGTCAAGTGGTATGACCGCGAAGACCACGTCAACTTTGACGTCTGTGCCGACGACCATTGCCAGCGCTACCAGGGTGTCACCCGCCAGTCGACCGCCAAGGTTGCCGAAGCCATCGCCGCCACCCGCGGACTGGTGCTCACATACGACGGCGAGCTTTGCGACGCCCGATTCTCAAAATGCTGCGGCGGCGTGTTCGAACAATTCGAATACTGCTGGGAGCCAAAGCACTTCCACTACCTGGGCGCACGCCTCGATGACGCTGACGAGAACAACTATCCCAACCTGCGCGAGGAGACTCTGGCACGCAAGTGGATTCTTTCGCGTCCCGATGCATTCTGCAACACCTCCGACCCCGAAATCCTTTCGCAGGTGCTCAACAACTACGACCAGGAGACAACCGACTTCTACCGTTGGACTGTAGAATACAGCCGTCAGGAAATCAGCGAACTCGCCGCCCGCCGCTCGGGCATCGACTTTGGCGAAATCGTCGACATGATTCCCGTCGAGCGCGGCACCTCGGGACGCCTAACCCGCCTGAAAATCGTGGGCACCAAGCGCACGATGACCATCGGCAAGGAACTCGAGATACGCAAGACGTTGTCGCCCAGCCACCTCTACTCGTCGGCGTTTGTCGTCGAGAAGAAACCCGCCGATGCCTCGGGCATGCCCGCCGGATTTGTGCTGCATGGCGCCGGATGGGGACACGGTGTGGGACTGTGCCAGATTGGTGCCGCCGTCATGGGTGCCCGCGGATACGACTTCCGCGCCATCCTCGCCCACTACTTCATTGACTCAACCCTCGAAAAGAAATATTAACCGACTTACACTTACCAACCTAATCAAATGGGAAAAGCAACCAAACGTAATCCCTGGGCATGGATTCCGACACTATATTTTGCCCAAGGCCTTCCCTATGTGGCGGTCATGACCATCTCGGTGATCATGTACAAGCGACTCGGCATCTCCAACACCGACATCGCCCTATACACCGGCTGGCTCTACCTTCCCTGGGTCATCAAGCCCCTGTGGAGCCCCTTTGTCGACATCATCAAGACCAAGCGCTGGTGGACACTCACCATGCAGTGGCTCATCGCCTTTGCCCTCGCCGGCATCGCGTTCACCATACCCACGACATTCTTCTTCCAGATGACGCTCGCGATATTCTGGATTGTGGGATTCACCTCGGCTACCCACGACATCGCCGCCGACGGCTTCTACATGCTCGCCCTCAATGAGCACGAGCAGTCGCTGTATGTGGGCATCCGCTCGACATTCTACCGCATCGCCACCGTGGCGGGCCAGGGTCTGCTGGTGATTCTTGCCGGCGTTATTGAGACCAACTCGGGACTCGCGCCACTCAACATCAGCGTCGACGCGTCGCCCGAAGCAGCGTGGACAGCGCCCAGCTTCGAGGCGCCCAGCGTGACTGCCGCCGAAGCCGCCGAAGAGCTGCACTTTGTCGCCACTCCCCTTGCCGCCGTCTCGACCAAGGCGCCCTCCGAGGTCGACAACATGCCCTTTGCCCAGTATGCGCATGTGATGCGCGACTCGGTGAAGATGCTCAACGAGGCAAACGGATTTGTCGCCGCCGAGGTCAAGAAAGAAGGCGCCGTCAGCAAGGCAGACGACAATGGCGACGGTTGGTTCACCAAGTGGGTCAAGGATACATTCGGCGAGAAACGCGAAGTGTCTGCCGCAGCTGCCAACAACTTTGCCATCATGGCTGTGTGTCTCAACCGCCAGCCCGCCGAGGGCGAAACCATCGTGCTCAACGTCACCTACAAGAGCGGCGACCAGAGCATCAAGCTCGAGCAAAACGCCCTGTCGACACGATTTGAGTTCAACGACAAGAATTGGGACAAGCCCGCATACCTCTATTTTGAAATCGACCGCAAGCTCTCAAAAGCCACCGTGGCATCGTTTGAGGGCGCGTCGGGCAACATCCCCATGGCATGGCTCGTGGTGTTTGCCACCCTGTCGGCATTCTTCTTCATCGTTGCAGCCTACCACAGCTGGGCACTGCCCACTCCCGCCTCTGACGACAACCGCCAGACCAGCTCGGCGGGTCAGATCATGCGCGACTTCATCGAGACATTCAAATCGTTCTTCAAGAAAAAACAGATTGGCATTGCCATCCTGTTCATGCTGCTCTACCGTCTGCCCGAGGCACAGCTCGTCAAGCTCATCAACCCGTTCCTGCTCGACCCCATCGACAAGGGCGGTCTGGGTCTGACCACCGGCGAGGTCGGCATCGTCTATGGCACCGTCGGCATCATCGGCCTGACCGTGGGCGGCATCATCGGCGGTATCGTCGCCGCGCGCGGCGGTCTCAAGAAGTGGCTGTGGCCCATGGCGTGGTCGATGTCGCTCACCTGTCTGACATTCGTCTACCTGAGCTATGTGCAAGACCACTCTCTGCTCACCATCAACATCTGCATCTTCATCGAGCAGTTTGGCTACGGCTTCGGCTTCACCGCCTACATGCTCTATCTCATCTATTTCTCGGAAGGCACGCACAAGACCGCCCACTATGCCATCTGCACCGGGTTCATGGCGCTGGGCATGATGCTCCCCGGCATGGCTGCCGGCTGGCTGCAGGAATGCATCGGCTACCGTCACTTCTTTGTGTGGACCATGATTTGTTGCATCGCCACCATCGGCATCTGCGCCTTCCTGAAAATCGACCCCAACTTCGGACGCAAAATCGAGAAAAAATGAAAAAGACCATCCTCACATCAATGCTCGCCCTGGTGACCATCGCCGGCGCGGCACAGGTCAAGCCCGGCATCGAGGTGCTGCGCGACCGCGGTTTTGAAGGCCTCAAGGGCAAACGCGTGGGTCTGATCACCAACCCCACCGGCGTCGACAACAAGCTCAAGAGCACCATCGACATTCTCCACGAGGCAGATGGCGTCACCCTCACCGCTCTCTATGCCCCCGAGCATGGCGTGCGCGGCGACGTGCATGCCGGCGACCATGTCGACAACACCACCGACCCCGCGACCGGTGTCACAGTCTACTCGATTTATGGCAAGAACCGCAAGCCGTCAGCCGAGATGCTCAAGGATGTCGACGTTCTCGTCTATGACATCCAGGACAACGGTTGCCGCTCCTATACATTCATCTCCACCATGGGTCTCGCCATGGAAGCCTGTGCCGAGCTCGGCAAGGAATTCATGGTGCTCGACCGCCCCAATCCCGTGAGCGGCAACAAGGTCGAAGGCAACCTCACCGAGCCCGACTGCGTGTCGTTTGTCAGCCAATTCCCCATTCCCTACCTCTATGGCCTCACTCCCGGTGAACTCGCCGGCTACCTCAACGACGAGGGACTGCTCGGCGAGGGCAAGAAGGTGAATCTCACCGTTGTGCCCATGGAGGGTTGGAAACGCGATATGTCGTTCCGCGAGACCGGCATGCCCTGGGTGCTCCCCTCGCCCCACATCCCCAATCCCGAGGCGGCAATCTACTATCCCGTGTCGGGCATTCTCGGCGAGCTGGGCTACATGTCGATTGGCGTGGGCTACACCGAGCCATTCAAACTATTCTGCGCTCCCTGGGTTGACGCCGAGCAGCTTGCCCTGCGCATGAACGCCCTCGAGCTCCCCGGCATGATGTTCCGTCCCATCCACATCAAGCCCTTCTACTCTGTGGGCAAGGGTGAGAACATCCAAGGTGTCGAGGTCTATGTCACCGACGTCGAGAAGGCCCCGCTGTCGCTCACTCAGTTCTACGTCATGGAACAGATGGCGCGCATGAACCCCGACAAGGCTACATTCCTCGAAGGCAATGCCGACCCCAAGCGTTTCAACATGTTCGACAAGGTGTGCGGCTCCAAGCAGATACGCGAGCTCTTCTCCAAGAACCACAGCGTCGCCGACATGATCGGCTATTGGAACAAAGATGCCGAGGCTTTCAAAGCCAAGTCGTCAATGTACTACCTTTACAAATAACGAACAGACCGGATAGCCCCGCTATCGCACACATATTACTTTAATCATCAATTCCTTGCAACCGTGTACAACAGATTTCTCAAAAACATCAGAAAGTTCACCGAACCTTCGCGCATATACACCGACGACCTCAGGCTGCTGGCCTGGGGCACCGACGCCGGCTTCTATCACCTGATACCCAAGGTTGTCGTGCGGTCAAAGAATGCCGACGAGGTGTCGAGACTGTTGTCCGCGGCTTCGGAATGCAATCTCCCCGTCACTTTTCGCGCCGCCGGCACATCGCTGTCGGGACAGGCAATCAGCGACTCGATACTCATCGTCGCCGGAAAGAACTGGGAAGGATACAAAATCTCTGACGACGCCTCAGAGATACGCCTCGAGCCCGGCATCGTCGGCGCCCGCGTCAACGACATCCTCGCCCCTTACGGCAAGTTGTTCGCCCCAGACCCAGCGTCGAAGAAGTCGGCGATGGTGGGCGGCATCGTCATCAACAACGCGTCGGGCATGAACTGCGGCACACACGCCAACTCTGACCGCATACTCCGCTCGATGGAAATCATCCTCGCCGACGGCACCATCCTCGACACCGGCGACCCCGCGTCGCGGGCAAACTTCATGAAGAAGCACCCAGAGATCATCGCCGAGATCGAGAGCATCCGCGACGAGATACGTGCCGACGAGCAACTCACCGCGCGCATCAAGAAGAAGTACTCTATCAAGAACGTTACCGGACTCAACATCCTGCCGTTCGTGATGTACGACGACCCGTTTGACATCATCGCCCACTGCATGGTGGGCAGCGAGGGCACCCTGGGCTTCATGAGCAGCGTCACCGTCGCCACCTCTCACCTCTATCCGTTGTCGGCGAGCGCCATGCTCTACTTTGACGACATCGCCGAGGCGTGCCGCGCCGTTGTCGCCATGAAGCGCAATCCCCACGTCTACTCGTGCGAGCTTCTCGACAAGAAGTCGCTGGCGTCGGTCAACGACACCACCGGCACCGGACTCACAGCCCTGCTCCTCGAGACCAAGGGCGACACGTCGGAGGAAATCGAGGCTAACATCGCGTCAATCAACGAGACCATCAAGCCCTTCAAACTCTACAAAGACGCCTTCTTCACCGCCGACCCCGCCATCTACGGCAAGTGGTGGGCAATGCGCTCGGGCGTCTTCCCCGCCGTGGGCGGCACGCGTCCCCTGGGCACGACAGCCCTCATCGAGGACATCGCCTTCCACATCGACGACCTGCCCGCCGCCACCAAGGAACTCGAGAAGATTCTCGTCGACATGGGCTATGACGACGCCTGCATCTATGGTCACGCCCTCGAAGGCAACTTCCACTTCATCATCGCCCAGAGCTTTGACTCCGACGCCGAAATCCAGCGCTACAAGGAGCTCATGGAACGCATCGAGCATCTCGTGGTCGACAAATACGACGGGTCGCTCAAGGCAGAGCACGGCACGGGCCGCAACATGGCGCCGTTTGTGCGCAAGGAGTGGGGCGACAAGGCGTTTGCCATGATGAAGCGCCTCAAGAACATCATGGACCCCAAGGGCATCCTCAACCCCGGAGTCATCTTCAACGACGACCCCGAGTGCTACATCAAGAGCCTCAAGGCATTGCCGCTGACCAACGACCACGTCGACCGCTGCATAGAGTGCGGATTTTGCGAGGTCAACTGCGTAGCATGCGGATTCACCCTCTCTGCCCGCCAGCGCATTGTCGTGCAGCGCGAGATTTCGCGTCTTGAGCGCGAAGGTACCGACCCCGACCGCGCCAAGCGCCTCAAGAAACAATTCAAATATCTCGGCGACCAGACCTGCGCCGGCGACGGACTGTGCTCGACCTCGTGCCCGATGTCCATCAACACCGGCGAGATGATCCACGACGTGCGTGCCGCCAACCTTCCCAAGGGGTCTATGGGCTACCGCGTCGGTGAGTTTGCCGCCAACCACCTCGGAGCCATCGAGGGCGTGCTGCGCCCCGCGCTGGGACTCGCCGACGGATTTCGCGCCATCGCCGGCAACGGCACCGTCAATGTCATCGGCAAGGGCATGCGCTACATCGGTCTGCCGATGTGGAACGCCGCCACCCCCGGCGCCGCACGCCGTCCCCATGTCCCGCACTTCACGCCATCCAAGAAGGTTGTCTACTTCCCCTCGTGCATCAACCAGACAATGGGCGTCACCCCCGAGCCCGGCAAGAAGATTGCTCCGCTGGTGCAGACCATGCTCGAACTGTGCGCCAAGGCAGGATATGAGGTGATTTTCCCCGACGACATGAAGAATCTCTGCTGCGGAATGATCTGGGAAAGCAAGGGCATGCCCGACATCGCCGACAACAAGACCGCCCAACTCGAGGCGGCACTGCTCAAGGCGTCGCTCAACGGCAAATATCCCGTGCTGTGCGACCAGAGCCCCTGTCTGCACCGCATGCGCGACCACATCCGCTCGATGAAACTCTACGAGCCCGCCGAGTTCATCGAGACATTCCTTGTGCCGGAGCTCGACTTCCATCCCGTCGACGAGCCGGTGGCGGTGCATGTCACCTGCTCGACCCGTCGCATGGGTCTGGGCGACACCATCGTGCGCCTCGCCTCGCGTTGCTCGACCAACGTCGTTGTGCCCAGCGAGATAGGATGCTGCGGATTTGCCGGCGACAAGGGATTCACATTGCCCGAACTCAACAAGTGGGGTCTGCGCAAGTTGCGTCCCCAGATTGTCAGCGCCGGCATCAAGCGCGGATTTTCCAACTCGCGCACCTGCGAGGTGGGACTCACCACCAACGGCGGCGTGCCCTACAAGTCAATCGCCTACCTCGTCAACGAGGTGACGACCCCCAAGAAGAAATAAATGTCAAAACAAACCATACCCAACCACCACACTTCAACTATGACTCATCATCATCACGAACGCACACGTCCACAACGCCTGCTGGCGCTGGACATCCTCCGCGGCATCACCATCGCCGGGATGCTGCTGGTCAACAACCCCGGGTCGTGGGCAGACACCTACGCACCCCTCAAACACGCCGCGTGGCACGGCTTGACCCCCACCGACCTCGTGTTCCCGTTCTTCATGTTCATCATGGGAGTTTCGACCTACTTCTCCCTCAAGAAATACGACTTCAAGTTCTCGTTGCCCGCGTGCATCAAAATCTTGCGTCGCACCGTAGTCATCTTCCTCATCGGCCTCGGTCTGGCATGGTTCGGCCTGACCCTGCGCGGCGCCACCGGCGGCGAGATGACCCTCGGCGAAGCAATGTTCCAGTTTGACAAGATCCGCATCCTCGGCGTGCTGCCGCGTCTCGCGCTGTGCTACGGCGCCGGCTCGATCATCGCGCTGCTCGTCGGACAGAAACGCGTGCTGTGGGCTGTGGCGGTGATGCTGCTTGCCTACCTGTTTGTGCTGCTCACCGGCAACGGATTTGAGTTCTCCGAAAACAACGTCATCGCCATCGTCGACCGTGCCGTGCTGGGCGAACCCCACATGTACTCCGACACCATCGACGGTCTGACTCTCAAGTTTGACCCCGAGGGCCTGCTGAGCACCCTGCCGTCGATCGCGCACATGCTCATCGGCTTCTTCTGCGGCGGCCTCATCCTGTCGACCAAGGACAATGGCGAGCGCCTCAACAAGCTCTTCATCACCGGCACCATCCTCACATTTGCCGGCTTCTTGCTGAGCTACGGCTGCCCCATCAACAAGAAAATCTGGACACCGACCTTTGTACTCACCACCTGCGGCCTCGCCTCGAGCTTCCTGGCGCTGCTCATCTGGATCATCGATGTCAAGGGCTACAAGAAATGGTGCCGCTTCTTCGAGGCATACGGCGTCAATCCCCTGTTCATGTTTGTCTGGGGCTCGATGACCGGCATCGTCATGGGCGTCATCAAGGTGCCCTATACCGCCGCCGAGAGCGGAGTCATCGCCCTGCGCACATGGATCTACAAGGCAGTGATGCTGCCCCTCGCCGGTGGTAACGCCGCGCTGGGCTCGCTCTTCTTTGCCCTGTCGTTTGTCGTGTTCATATGGATCTTCGGATACATCCTCTACAGAAATAAAATTTACATTAAGATATGATACTCATTGCAGATTGTGGAAGCACCAAAATCGACTGGTGCCTCATCGAAAACTCCAAAGTGGTGAAACAAGTTTTCACCTGTGGCATGAATGCCATCATGCTCACCCAGGAAGAAATGGCGGCTCGCATCAAGGCAGAGCTCTATCCCGAGGTGGCAGAATATCCCATTGACAGCGTCTATTTCTATGGTGCAGGATGCATCAACGAGGACGTGTGCGGCAACGTTGCCGCCGCCATCCGCGAGAGCATCCCCGCCGAGACCATCGAGGTGCACACCGACTTGCTCGCCGCCGCCCGCGCTCTGTGCGGACGCCAGCACGGCATCGCCTGCATCATGGGCACCGGTTCAAACTCGTGCTACTATGACGGCGAGAAGATTGTCGACAACGTTTCGCCCCTGGGCTACATCCTCGGCGACGAGGGTTCGGGTGCCGTGCTGGGCAAACTGCTGCTCGGCGACGTGCTCAAGAACCAGCTTCCCAAGGAACTCTGCGACAAATTCCTCGCCGAGTATGAGCTCGACCGCATGACCATCATCCGCCGCGTCTACAAGGAGCCCCTCGCCAACCGCTTCCTGGCATCGGTGACTCCGTTCCTGATCCAGAACATCGAGGAGCCCGCCATCCATCGCCTGGTGCTCAACTCGTTCAAGTCGTTCTTTGTGCGCAACATCTCGCAGTATCCCGGCTACAAGGAGCTGAAGATCAACTTCATCGGCTCGATTGCCTACTACTATCGCGAAGTGCTCGCCGAGGCTGCCGCCGCCGTCGACTGCACCGTTGGCACCATCATCAAGAGCCCCATGGAGGGACTCATCCGCTTCCACTCGTGCTCTTGACGAGTCCGCGCTCAAGCGTCATATACACTAAAATTCCAAAAATCCAACAGAAAATCAGACAACTATGGCATTTGTCAAAATCAGCGAGCAGCCCTCGCTCTACAACGACCTCGAAAAAAAATCTGTCGGCGAGCTCCTTCACGACATCAACAACGAGGACAAGAAAGTCGCCCTCGCCGTCGAGAAGGCTATCCCCCAGATTGAGAAACTGGTGACCGAAATCGTCAGCCGCATGCACCGCGGAGGCCGCATCTTCTACATGGGTGCCGGCACATCGGGACGTCTCGGCGTGCTCGACGCCTCGGAGATTCCTCCGACATTCGGCATGGACCCCTCGTGGGTCGTGGGAATCATCGCCGGTGGTGACACCGCGTTGCGCAATCCCGTCGAAAACGCCGAGGACGACACTCAGCAAGGCTGGAAGGACCTGCAGGCGTTCAACATCAACGACCGCGACACCGTCATCGGCATCGCAGCCTCGGGAACCACGCCCTATGTCATCGGTGCCCTCGAAGAATGCCGCAAGCATGGCATCCTCACCGCCGCCATCACCTCAAACCCCGATGCCCCCATCAGCCACGCCGCCGATATCGCCATCGAGATGATCGTTGGTCCCGAGTATGTCACCGGCAGCTCGCGCATGAAGTCGGGTACCGGACAAAAGATGATTTGCAACATGATCACCACCTCCACCATGATCCAGATGGGTCGTGTCAAGGGCAACAAGATGGTCAACATGCAGCTCTCGAACGCCAAGCTCGTCGACCGCGGAACACGCATGCTCGTCGAGGAACTCGGACTCGAATATGACGATGCCAAGCGCCTGCTCCTGCTTCACGGCTCGGTGAAAAATGCCACCGACGCATATCGTCAGCAGAACTGACCAATAGCACCATAAGGGTCTCGCACCCCGTCGAAAAGGCGCGTCAGAATCCCCGAGTCGCGAGTGACTGCCCGAGGATTTTGTGCGCCTTTTTGTATTTTTTTTAGTGAGCAAATTCCATACCCCCACAAAAATTATTTTCACCCACTCACCACCATGTCTCCAAAAAAACTAATCCTCGCCGCGCTCACCGCCATGGTGGCGTCGTTGACTGCTGAGGCTGAGGAACACACCGTCTACTACTATCAGCGCGCATCGCTCTTTGACGCCCTGCCCGTCGACTCGACCGACATCGTCATGCTCGGCAACTCTATCACCGACGGCTGCGAGTGGAACGAACTGTTCCGCATGCCCAACGTCATCAACCGCGGCATCAGCGGCGACATTGTCGATGGTGTGCGCGAGCGTCTCGAACCCATCGGTGCCGGGCATCCAGCCAAGATATTTCTGATGATCGGAGTCAACGACGTGAGCCACAACCTCACTGCCGACTCCATCGCCGGCGCCATCGTCTCGCTTGCCGACGAAATCATTGCCCGCACGCCCGGCACGCGCCTCTATGTCGAGTCGTGCCTGCCCATCAACAACAAGTTTGGCGTCTACAAACGCCTCGCGGGCAAGGAGGAAGTTGTGCGCGAAATCAATGCGCGCCTCGCCGCCGAGCTCAAGAAACGCCCCGTGACCTTCATCGACTCCTACAGCCGGTTTGCCGACTCAGAGGGAAACCTGCGCGCCGAGCTCACCAACGACGGCTTGCACCTCATGGGACCAGGCTATCTGTTGCGCCGCGAAATTCTACTGCCATACGTTCTCGAATGATGTCGTTGACCGCCGCCGTGTCGGCACGCGCCTGTCGCAGCGGCATGGCTATGGTCTCGACCTGCGTCACGCGCGCGCCGGGGATGATTGCCGCCTTGATCTGCTCGATGGTGGGCGTGGCAGAGAGCCGCGTGTAGTCGGCATAGGTGTATCGTGTGAACACCGCGTCGGCGCTCATGCCCGAGCAATTGAGCCACCATCCGTCGCACAGCCGCACCGGCACCGAACTCTCGTCGAGGTCGCCGGGAGCGGGGAAGGAGAGCAACTGCCCGTCGGCGTCGACGGTCACCGGCACATTGTCGGCATAGTCGCCGCTCATGCGGAATATCATGCACTGTCGCATCGCCGGCGACACCATGCCATCGATGCGAGTGGGCCGTTCGGCTACCACCGGCGCAGGAGTTGCTGCCGGCGCCGAAGAACGACACGAACCAGCCACAACGGCGATTGCCCCTGCGAGGAGGACGGTCGCCGTCGTTTTTGTCAATTTGTTGTAAGCCATGATTGCAAATAGAGGGTTGAGTGGATTGAACGCCACTAAATTACAAATTTTTTCCTGAAAAACCTCGCA
>X1_Eurasian_Beaver__coassemble_14_pt1 | contig 27486 bp, 23 predicted proteins | sample X1_Eurasian_Beaver__metabat2_high_PE_005 | metagenome-assembled genome bin X1_Eurasian_Beaver
CCCAGCGCACGCATGCACATCCCCGCTGTAGAAAAATTCTGGGAACAACTCAAGCTCACCCTCAAAAGGGTCACCGACCTCAAAGCCTGACGCCTCCCCCACCCCACAAAAATAGCCCCGAGCCATCGCCCGGGGCTATTTTTGTACCCATCCGACATGCCCTATGATGTTCCCACCGCCACACAAAGGGCGTTGCAACCATGGATCTCAATACCGATCGTGACGTCAATTGCTGTCGGAGGAAATTAGGGCGGGGATTATATGGGGGGGGGCGGGGACAAAAAAAACGGCTGTGCGGGTGCACAGCCGTTTATAGGGAGGGGGGGGAGCGTCAGGGATTATTTGACGGTGACTTTGCTCACTGTGGTGCCTTGAACGCGGATGTAGATGCCGGGGGCGGGGGTCTTCACTTCTACGCCCTGGAGGTTGTAGTAGCGGACGTCGCTGTTGTCAACGGTGATGGTGTTGACGCCGGTCTGACCAGAAACGGTGAAGGTGAGATCAAAGGCGGGGTTGTCGACGGGGTTGCTGTCGTCTTCGTCAATGCCGAGGAGGATGCAGCCCTTGGGGAAGTTGACGGTGTAGGTGCCGTCTTCCTTGGCTGTGCCCTTGAGAGCAAGTTCGAGCTGGTTGAATTCTACGCCCCATTCGGGGTCGCCGAGCAGGGTTGCCGAGCCACCTTCAGGAGTGATGGTGGGCTTAGCAAGATAGCTTGGGTTACATGCTCCGAAGTCGGTGAATGTGAGATAGATGCGATCGCATGATGTAACGGTGCTCTGGTGAGCGGGAACCGATGTGAAGTTGACAGTGGTGAGCTCTTCGGCGTTGTCGATGACATAGGATGCCATGATGGCGGGAGAGTCGATGTCAGACCATTCGCCGAATTGCACGAGGCCTTCGGGAATCGAAATCAGGTAGCGGCCGTTGGCCTTGAAGGGAGTGCTGAATACGATGGTGAGTGTCTCGGTGTTGAGGCCTGCCCATTCGTCGTTTTCGGAGTTGTAGTTGTAGATGATTTCGTTGTCCTTGGCAACACCAATCTGCGAGAGGAGCTGATAGTTCATGCCGGTGATGGTCTTGTTGAACTTGACAGAGATGGCGTTGATTTCGCTGACGGGGTTGCTGTTGTCGGGAAGGATTTCGTAGGTCACTTCGTCATCAGCAGCCGCAGGAGCGTAGTTGAACGAGATGGTGAACTCGGGGCTGTCGCTATCACGCTCGCTCGCGTCGGTGAGGATAAAGTATCCGGCGGGGAATGTCACAGTGTATGTGCCCTTGGCAGATACTGCAGAGGCGAGGATGGGCTGCACCATCTGGTTGTCCTCGTCACCCCATCCGGCATCAGCGAGTTCGGTCTTGGTGTTGTCGGGACCGGTGATGTAGGCCTTGCCTTGAGAGAGACCGGCGCCAATGTGGTTGGGGAATGTGAGCAGCAGTGAAGCGGGAACTTCAGTGAGCTCGGCGCCATCGGCGGGATCAGAAACCACGGCAAATTCAACGTCGGTGGTAGAGCCTTCGACGGTGTAGTTGAGGTTGTAAGCCTTGCTGTTGTAGGTGTTGAACTGGTCGCCGAGGATGAAGAACTGGCGGGGGATGATGACGGTGTAGCTGCCGGCGGTTGTGATCTCGGCGGGCATGGTCAGACGCACTGCAGTGGCGCGTTCTTCGGTCACGCTCGAGTCAGAGCCCTGGCTGCTGCCGCTGCTATCGACGCTGGTGAGAGTCTCGTCGGTGATGTTGGCATCGGTGAGTGTAGCCACAAGATCCTTGCCGTTGTAGACCTGGATGGGAGTGGTGACGTTGTAATTGCGGCTGATGCCGAGGCTCTGCTCAACAACGATGCTGGCGAGAGTCTTGACGGTCGAACCGGCGGCGGGGGTGAATGTCATTTCGGGAACATTGAAGTCGAGGTCGTATTCGAGCTTGACATACGACGAGGCTTCGGTGCCCTGGTTGCCTTCTACCACCTTGCCGTTCTGGTCGGTGGCGGCAACGGTGAGCGACACGTTGTAGTTGAGAGTGGCTGCTGTCTCGGGAGCGATGACAAGCTGCCACTTCTTGGCGTATCCGTCTTCGGCGTCAATGGGGTTGATTTCGCTGAAGGCAAGTTTCGAACCCTGACCGAGGTTGACAAATGTTGTGGCGGCGTCGAGCTTGACGAGACCGTCGTATTCAACCTCAAATGTGCAGTCGTTGGCGCTTTCGATCACAGAACCGCTGGCGGGAGTAGCGCCGACATATTTCACTGTCGAGAACGAGAACACCTCGGTAGCGCCCTGGAATGTGATGGATGCGCGAGCGGCGGGGTTGTTGTAGCCCGAGCCGTTGGCGTCAGAAGCCTGATACCAACCGAGAACTTCGAGTTTGTAGGTGTGGTCCTTGATGAAGTTTACGGTGGCGCCATACTTGGTGTATGTATAGTGTCCGGGGTTGTTGGCGTCGGCAGTGAAATAAGCGCGAGTAATTGCAGATGAGCCATCGGCAACGTCGGTCACTTCGAAGCCTACAAGGCCGAGGTCGGTGCGGTTGAGCTCGACAAGAATCTGGCTCTTGGCAGCGATAGAAGCCACTTCGGCGCCCTGGGCGGGAGTCGACGAGAGAATCTTGAGGGTAGAGTCAACGACGGTCGAGAGGTCGTTGTGGATGGTGCCGTCGGCGGTCTCGAGGTTGTTGAGCGAGACGGTGACGTCGGCTTTGCCACGAGCTTCGGTGGGGATGGTGACATCAAATTCAGCGATGGTCACGCCACCGGCAGATGTCTTGGTGATGTTGAGTTCAGAGATGGGAACGATGACGCTCTTTGATTCGCCGTCCTCAACCCATTCAAACTTCACACCGTCAAAGTAGATGTTGTCGTAGTCGTTGATGTAGTAGTTGACATTGATGCCCGATACCTCGATTTCGCAAGCGATGGTTGTCGAAACGTTGGTGTAGGGGAATGTGTAGTATGTCGAACCGAGTGAACCGCTGTTGGTGGTGTACATGTGCAGTCCGTCGACGTCGGTCATGCTGCGCAAGCCGAGAGTGATTTCGCTGTAGAGAGATCCGCTGGTGATGAGGTCGGCGGGACGGAAGTGCTGGCCGTAGAAGTCGAGAGTCATCACAGTGTTGCCTTCAGACCACACGGGGGTGAGGACTTTTTCGACATACTGCGAGCCGGCATCGCCTTCGCTGTTGCCATACATGAGCACGACGCTGCCCTTGGTGGTGTCCATAGCCTTGCTGAAGGTGAAGACGAGCTTGCCGTTGGGGTTGTTGCTCATGAAGTATGAGAGGAATTTGATGTCGTCCGCCGAGGCCTTGCCGGTGAAGTCGATCGAGCCGTCGCCATTCTTGGCGCTGAGGATGCGCGAGGTGGGAGTGGCGGCATAGTATGTGAGTGTGAGGACACCGTCGCCGTTGTAGAGTTTGCCGTCGGCGTTCTGGAGTCCGGTGAAGTTGATAGTGAACGAGTCAGCAGCCTTGATGTCGCCCGAGTCGTACCAGTCGTTGAGGATTGCGCCGATGTGGAGACGGATGTACTTCTGTGCGAAGATCTGATATCCGCGACCGCCTTCGCTGGCACCGCTGGCGAGGACTTCTTCCTTGCCGCCCTGAGCCTTGATGGTCACCTGGCCATTTTCGCCGATGACGGGAGCCTCAGAGAAGAGCAGGTCGATGTATCCGCCGTCAGCCGACGAGAATGTCGAGTTTTCAGCGGGGTTTGCGCTGGTCAATGTGATGCCGGTGTCTGCGGTCTCCATCTCGAGAGAGAAAGTGAAACCGTCCATAACAAAGCTAGCATAGAAGTAGTAGGTTTTACCTTCAACAGCGGTGAAAGTGCCGCCTACTCCATACTGGAAGCTGAAGCTTTCTTCTTCATTATCATAGCTTGTGTCGGTGTAGGGTCGCCAACTCGCATTGTTTGGTGTTGTTTTGACAGTCACCTTGCCCGATGAAGGAGCGGTGAAAGTGGCTGACCAGTCTCCGAAGTCGCCATTCACCTGATACTCTTTCCCGAGCTCGAGGGCGCCAAGGTCAGCGGCCAGTGCCATGCCATAGCAAGCAAATAGCACAAGGACGAATGACAGCAGTCGGCGACTCGCGAGGTCGATTGTAGCTGTAAATTTGTTCATGATGAATTGAATTTGATTAAATAATTTTGTGGATTAGTTTTGAAATGATATTTCTGTGATGGATGGCTTTGAGCACTATTCAGCAAGATGCGACATGAAGCATTGGGTAATAGGATAAAGAGAGGAATAGGTTCCCTGAGACATGCGCCGTAGACTGTTGATTTCTACTCTTTGAAGTGATATAGCCGGTTATATGAATTAGTTGATATAGTAATGCATTTGCAACAGAGTTGCTATCGTGTGCAAAATTAGTAAAATTTGCGTATCTACAATGTTAAAAGGCAAAATAAATTTTAAATTGACGAAAATTAACGCAAAGCAACTCATCAACGACCCACATTTTCGGCACCGGGAGTATCGCGACATCACAAAAAAAGACGGTGGCTGATGCGTCGCGCACTCGCCACCGTAGTCACAAACTTTCGTTATTACACAGCAAGTAATAAAAAACAGGGTATGTTTTTTTGTGACAGGAGTTTATTGTTTTAGGACCTTACTTTTACCAATGATGTATATGCCGCGAGGAAGATTGTCTATCGTTTCCTTGTCCGCGGCGCCTTGTATTAGCACTCCATGTAAGTTATATATGTTTTTATGTGTGTCGTCGTTGTTGTCACAGATGATGTCGTCGACTCCCGCGCTGCCAATCTCGGCGATATTGACGAATGTCCCCCAACAGTGGGCTGCGCGATAGGTAGACACTGCCGCCGTGGGGACATAGAGCGTCGCCGTGGTGAAGACTCCGTCGGTGAACTGTTGCTGGTCGACCGAGTGCATCGCCGTGGGTGCAGTGGTGCCGTTGCAGGTAAAGGATGCCAGCTCGGGGCACATGTCAAATGCCTGGGTGCTGACGGTCTTGACGGCGGCGGTGAGTGTTACCTCGTTGAGTGTCGACACATTGTAGAATAGCTTCTCGGCGACGGTGGCACGACCGTATGTGACCTTCTGCAGGGGCGTGCCCGAGAGCCATCCGGTGCCCACGGTGAGATTGTTGTTGCCGTCGGCGATGGTGAGCGACTTGAGGGCGGTGCAATTCTTGAGGGCGTAGGCGCCAATTGTGGTCAGCGAGGCGGGCAGGGTGAGCGAGGTCAGCGACTTGCAGCCGGCGAAGACATACTTGCCCATCGATGCCACGGCGGCTCCAATGACGATGGTGGTGAGCGCCGCGCAGTTCTGGAAGGCATAGTCGCCAATCGAGGTGCAGGCGCTGCCGATTGAGACGCTGGTCAATCCGGTGCATCCGTTGAATGCCTGGGTGCCGATGGCGGTCACCTGACTGTGGATGTATATGCTCCTCAGGGATGTGCATCCCGAGAAGGCATTGCTGTTGATCTTGGTGACCGAGATGGGTATGTTGACCGTGGTGAGCGTCGTGCACCAGCTGAATGCGTTGGATGCGATGGAAGTCACCGGGTAGTCGCGACCGTTGTATGTGATTGAGCTCTGGATGTTGGCTGTGATGATGTCGTCGTCCGACCCGTCGACATAGGCGGTCTGGGTCGTGGAATTGACGCCATAGCTGATTTTGCCCACCACCACAAACTCGGCATTTGCGCCCAGCGTGGCAAAGAGCACAGCGATGAGTAGCGCCACGAGGTGACGTGCGCCTGTGTAATTCTTGAGTATACGCTTAAAGGTGTTGCACATTGAATTGTTTGACATAAATAAATGGAAACATCGATGAGTAACAGTCGTTCAGTGTTGCGGGTTGATACAATCTCGTCGTGTCGTCAAGGCAGAAGTATAAAGAGAGCAGGTGTCTTACGCGGCATGACGGTTTTTAGATAAAGATTCTTGCGAAGAAAAAGCGTGAAAGCCCACGCATGCTCGATCCTAATGAAGTAGAGGCATTCGCGGTGCCTATCAAGGTAGGGAGTCGAACAACGCTGAAGCCTCACGTCGTATGATTATCCGACGGGGGCAGCTATGTATCTCGACATAGCACCACCTGGTCGGAAGGGTGTATCATACCAATGAGCATCTATCGTTGCCTTATCCGTGACCTTGAAAAATGTGAGAAAGGTGCGAAGTTTCTACTCGCCAAGGATAAGCGTTGGATAAACGCTTTTTTTCAAATGATTAGTTATGCAATCTCGCCGCCATGAAGAATGGACGCCGACAAGCTCTCTGTCGGGAAATCGCAAAATTGCACCGCAAAAATAATGAAAATTCATAAATGCAACAAATTTTGCATAAAAAAACATGAAAAATTTCATATTGCAGTAAAAATATTTGTGCACTACAGTCGTGGCACGACGTCATCGCCCTCATTGTCAACGCACAACACACAGGTATAAAAACAGTGAAAGTGCGCTACTTCACAGTAACGCACCTCCCTCATAACCAAAATTCAAGTATATACAAGTATATATGTCTAACAAAACGTTATCAAAAAAATCAAATATGAGCTTAACGATATTCAAATCCAGAGGAAACTAATAAATCAAAACGTGGATATTATCAATGTAGATTGATGCGCGTGATTTACATATCTTCTGTAAAAATGGAATATGTTCTTTTTGACAAGGGCAAATTTAATAATAATTATGATACTAAGCATCAAATATGCGTAAATAATTATTAAAAAATATTCAAATGCGCTATATTTAACATTTTAACGTTCCGAAAGCTTAAAATTTAACAGTTGACAGCAGCATATCGACCCCGTTCACTCGGTGGCGAGGTCGGCGAGGGCTTTCTGCAGCTGGTCCTCGGTTGTGGTCAGGCGCTCGCGGCACAGCTTGAGGAGTTCGGCGGCACGGCGTGTCATGGCGACCATGCTGTCGATGTCGCACTGGTCGCTGCGCAGTTTGGCGATGATGCCCTCGAGTTCCTTGAGGGCGTCATTGTATGAGATGGGGGTTGTTTCGCTCATTGTGATATGGTTTTGTGGTTGATATTGCTGACTGTTGAGATGGCGGCGCCGTCGGCAAAATAGGTGGTGACGACATCGCCGGGCGCAAGTTGGGCGGCAGACGTGACGACGCCACCGTCGGCGCGGCTGGTGAGGCTGTAGCCACGGGCAAGGGTGCTCTCCGGCGAAAGCGTGTGCACCAGGTCGGCGAGGGCGCGCAGTCTGACGTCGGCACGCTCGAGGGTGAGCTGCGCGGCGTCGCGCACATCGCTCTCCATGCGGCTGAGGCGTTCGAGGCGCGGGGTGATGATGATGTCGGACAGCGTCGACATGAGCGTCGCCGCGCGGTCGAGGCGCATGCGGCTGTCAGTGAGGCGGGCGCGTGCCAGCGACGGCAGTGTGGCGCTGTAGTATGCCAGCTGCTCGCGGTCGCCCGCCAGTCGCGAGCTCACCCGCTGATAGATGGCGTTGGCAATCTGCGACAACTCTTCGAGCAGCTTGGCGCCGCGACCGATGAGCCACTGGGCGGCGGCAGTCGGTGTCTTGACGCGCATGTTTGCCACATAGTCGAGCACAGTGACGTCGCGCTCGTGGCCGATGCCGACAACGACGGGCAGCGGGAAACGGGCAATGGCTGCGGCGAGCTCGTAGCTGTCAAACGAACCGAGGTCGCTCGTGGCGCCTCCACCGCGTATGATCACCACCCCATCCCACAGGTCTGACTCGCGGCGCACGCGTTCGAGGGCGTCGAGGATGGTGGGCACGGTGCGCTCGCCCTGCAAGGTCGCCTCAAACAGACGCGTGGTGAAGCGCAGGCGGTATTGGTTGTTGTATAGCTGGTTGATGAAGTCGCCATATCCCGCGGCGCCGCGTGCCGAGATGACGGCGATGCGGTGGGCATGACGTGCCCACTGCACCTTGCGGTTGAGATCCATGATGCCCTCGGCTTGCAGACGGTTGATGATTTCGAGCCGCCGGCGCATGGCGTCGCCCATGGTGTATGACGGGTCGAGTCGCAAGACGTTGACCGACATGCCGTAGGCGGGGTGATAGTTGGCGGTGACCATGACCATCACCTTCTGACCAGAAGCAAAGGGTGTGCCGGTGACCGCCGCAAACTGTCGCGAGATTCCGGCGTAGACCGAAGCCCAGATGGTGGCGCGCACGCGTCCGACTACGTTGCCGCGGTCATCCTTCTCGATGAGCTCCAGATAGCAGTGTCCGCCACTGACGCGCACATCGCTGGTCTCGCCCACGACCCACACGTTGGTGAGCCGCGGCTCGATGGCTATAGCATTGGATATCAGCGTTCCGAGCTCTTTGACAGTCAGAGCCTTTTGTTCCATGACGGTGGATGTTTTGGATGGTTTATTTCTTCAGAAGCTTGAATTTGCCGCCGTGCCACGCCAGTTGCAGCGTGGGTTGGAGCAGCGACAGCGCCTCGGGCACATCGTCGGCGACGAAGTATGAGGCAGTGTTGTCGGTGAGGGTGAGCACCGATGTCGCGGGGTCGTAGTCGGCGCTGACGAGCATGAACTTGATGGCGTCGGTGACCTTGTTGATGTTGTCATCCGACTTCACTGTCAGCCAGTCGGCAAGCGCCGGTTCCTCGTAGACAGTGCGATAGATCGGCAGCCAATGCTTGTCGAAAAATCGCACGCGGCTGTCGCGCTGGGGCAGGCTGTAGGTGTCGATGACCATCAGCACGGTGTCGTTGCCGTTGACAAGCACGTCGAGGGTGGTCTCCACCGCCGATGATGACGAGAACTTGACGCGCGAGGGCTCGACGCTGACCACCACGGCATCGCCGCCATAGACGTTCTTGGAGGGCGTCGACAGTCCGGCGTTGTAGTAGTCGATCATGTCGAGGCGGCGCGACTGCGGCAGTTGCGAGAAGATGACGTCGGCTGCGGCGTCGGCAAAAAAACTTGACGCGAGGCGTCCCGCGGCGTCAGACGCCACGGAGCACATCGCGGTGAGTATCATGAGAATGAAGAGTCGGTGTTTGAGCATTGGGTACAAATTGATTTATTGGTGACGACGCCGTGGCGCCGTGGCGATTACTTGCGTTTGGGACGTCCGCCCTTCTTGGCGCGTCGGGGCGCGAAGTCGTCGGCATCGTCATCGCCGCGCGACTTGGCTCGACGCGACGACGAGCGGGCATAGTCCTTGTCGGGCTCGGCGATTTCGCTGTAGAGTCGCTTGCCCATGAAGTCGGTCGACTTGAGTGCGCCGACCACGCGATTGGCATCAGACTTCTTGACGTCGAAGAGCGAATAGGGTCCCATTAGGTCGATGCGACCCACGTCGACGCGCGGCCCACTGACATTCTTGTTGAGGATGTCGATGAGGTTTCCGGCATAGAAACCGTCGTTCTTACCGGCGTTGACATATATGCGTGCCATTCCCTTCTCGGCGGTGCGGCGGTCTTTCTCCTCCTTCGAGCGGGGTTCGTTGTTCTTTTTCTTGTCACGCTGTGGCTTCTCGTCGATGAAGTCGATGTCGGGGGCATCCTTGTAGTAGTTGAGCAGACGGTTGAACTCGAGCGAGAGCACGCGCTTGAGCAAATCTTCCTCAGAGAGCCACGAGAGCTTGCGGCTGACCCCGGGAAGATACTTGTCAATCTCCTCGTCGTTGACCTTGACGCGCTCGAGACGGTCGGCGAGGTTGTAGAGTTGCTTCTCGATGATGTGCTCGGGGGTTGGCACGTCGCGACGCTCGAACTTCTTGCCGATGATGCGCTCGATCTCGCGCAACTTGCCCTTCTCGCGCGAGTGGATGATGGCGATCGAGTCGCCGGTTTTGCCGGCGCGCCCGGTACGTCCCGAGCGGTGGGTGTAGACGGCGGTGTCGTCGGGCAGTCCGTAGTTGATGACATGGGTGAGGTCGTCGACGTCGAGGCCGCGGGCGGCAACATCGGTGGCGACGAGCAGGGTGAGCACACGGTCGCGGAACTTCTTCATCACGATGTCGCGCTGCTGCTGGCTGAGATCGCCGTGCAGGGCGTCGGCATTGTATCCGTCGCCGATGAGCTTGTCGGCGATTTCCTGGGTGTCGCGGCGGGTGCGGCAAAATATGATGGCGTATATGTTGGGGTTGTCGTCGGCGACGCGTTTCAGGGCGAGATACTTGTCGCGGGCGTTCACCATATAATATATGTGTCTGACGTTGGCGTTGCCCTCGTTGCGCGTACCCACGACGATTTCCTCGGGGTTGTGCATGAATCGGCGCGCGATTTTGGCGACCTCGTTGGGCATTGTCGCCGAGAACAGGAGCATCTTGCGGTCGTCGGGGACATGCGAGAGTATGTCGTTGATCGAGTCGACAAATCCCATGTTGAGCATCTCGTCAGCCTCGTCGAGCACGACAGTGTGCACGTCGTCGAGCTTGACGACACCGCGGTTGATGAGGTCGATGAGTCGTCCCGGGGTGGCGACGATGATCTGCACACCGTGGCGCAGCGAGCGTATCTGGCTCTCGATGCTCGAGCCGCCATAGACGGGAAGCACCTCGAGATCGGGGGTATACTTTGAGAAATCGGCGAGGTCGCCGGCAATCTGGAGGCACAGCTCGCGGGTGGGCGCGAGAATCAGTGCCTGGGGCACACGCCGCGACGTGTCGACGCGCTGAATGACGGGAAGACCAAACGCAGCGGTCTTGCCGGTGCCGGTCTGCGCCAGGGCGACAACGTCATGGTCGTTGGACAACAGCACGGGGATGACCTTCTCCTGGATGGGCATCGGGTTCTCAAAACCCAGCTCGCTGACGGCGTTCAACAAGTCCTCGCGAACGCCCAATTCTTTGAAACTCATAATTCTTCTTGCTTTTTTGATTATAATCTTTTGGCGCGCAACGTGGAGCGCGCGGCACGGCAGTCGATGTCCGTGCGTCTACCTTCTACAACAACGCAAAGGCGACAATGGTTATTCGGCGGCGGCAATTTCGACATCCTCAGCCTCGGGAATCACGAAAATCGAGAAGTTGACCGACCCATACTGACGATGGTCGACAAAGTGAGGCAAGGCGCTGAAGTCGTAGGCCTTGGAGTGCTCGATGATGAATATCGACCCGGGGTGCAACAACTTGCTCGACAACACCTTGCCGGGAATTTCGCCAAAACCCTTGAGGTCGTATGGTGGGTCGGCAAACACCACGTCAAAGCTCGTGGGGCAGGTGTCAATGAATCGCAGCGCATCGGTCTTGACCGGGTGAATCGCCTCGTCGCCGAGGGTCGACACCACGCGACGGATGAAGTTGTACTGCGTCGCCGCCTTCTCGATGGAGGTCACCGACACGCATCCGCGCGAGGCAAACTCTATCGACATCGCACCCGTGCCGGCAAAGAGGTCGAGCGCTGTGGCGCCCTCGAGGTCGGTCATGTTCTCGAGAACGTTGAAGATGTTCTCGCGGGCAAAGTCGGTGGTGGGACGCGCCGTGATGTTGGTGGGCACGTCAAATCGGCGTCGCCCGTATTTACCGCGTATGATTCTCATAGGCTGTTATCATTCTGGATGTTGAGTGGTGAGTGTTGTGTCCTCTCGTCGATGGCGCGCAGCACATAGAGCGGCGACGAGCCAAATCGCGGCAACACCGACAGTCGCACCGAGCCGCCTCCGCGCGAACCACTGACGTCGCCGTCGACAACGCCAAATCCCTTGGCGCGGATGGCGCCGGTCATGGCGGCGATGGCAATCTCGTGGGTGTTGTTGTCGTTGGACAGGTGGCACAGGAAGACATCGGTGAGCGCGTCGCTCACTATCGACGACACATAAGACGAGGCGACGACATTGGACAGGTGGCCGCGCTCGCCGCGGATGCGCGCCTTGAGGTACTCGGGATAGAGACCGCGGGTGAGCATGTCGTCGTCGTAGTTGCTCTCGATGACCAGGTAGTTGGCCTGGCGCATATAGAAGTCGGCGCGGTCGGTGACAATGCCCGTGTCGGTGGTGATGACAAAGGTGCCGGCGCCGTGGCTGATGCAAAATCCGGCGTTGTCCGACCCGTCGTGGCTCGTCTCAAAGGCGATGATGTTCATGTTGCCGATCTCGAACGGGTGCTCCTTGTAGATGGCGCGGTGGTAGTCCTTGATGCGGCGCGAGATATTGTGGCGGCGCAACAGCCCGTTCAGGGCGCGGGGCGTGCAGCACAGCGTCATGCCCTGTTCGCCAGACTTCTTCTTGGTCTTGCGCAGTATGGTGTAGGCATACTTCACGTGGTCCGAATGGTCGTGGGTGAGGAGTATCGCCTTGATATTGTCGAGGGGTATCGAGTTGTCGGCAAGCGCCTTGATGACGCTGTCGGCGTCGACACCGGCATCGATGAGCACGCCGGCGCGGTCGTCGCCGAGGTAGGCGCAGTTGCCGCTCGAACCGCTGCCAAAGGAGATGAACTTGAGTTTGGGCGCCTTGCCCAGTTTCTTGCGGTCGATTTCCATCTGCTCTGCCTCTGCCTGACGTTTGTGCTCGGCGATTTTCTTGGCGGCGATGTCCTCGCGGGCAATGTCAATGTCGAGCGTGCCGCCGATGCCGGGACTCGGCACGGGCTCGTCGAAAAGCGACATCTGTATCGACATGATATTGTTGACTGGTTTTTTATTGTTGGGTGCGGCCATCTGTTGGAGGGAGTTTGTTTGAATCAATTGTTAATGAGAAAGATTGCGGGCGTTTTGCCAATCGTCATGGGCTTGCGCGCCCAGTCGGCGATGGTTCGGGTGACGATTTTCTCGTCGGGTCCGCTGATATCGACGGCTACACAGAGTTCGAGCGATGGCGCGAGGATGCGCGTCAGGTCGGCGATGAGTCGGTCGTTGCGATATGGAGTCTCGATGAAAATCTGGGTCTGGTTGTGCTGTCTCACCAACTGCTCGAGGTGCTTGACGGCGCGGGCGCGCTCGGCATCCTTGACGGGCAGATAGCCGTTGAATGCAAACGACTGACCGTTGAATCCCGACGCCATGAGCGCCAGCAGGATGCTCGACGGGCCCACCAGCGGCACCACGCGGTAGCCGCGCGACTGGGCGACGGCGACAAGGTCGGCACCGGGGTCGGCGACGGCGGGACAGCCCGCCTCGGAGATGACGCCTATCGAGTGGCCATCTGCCATGGGCGCCAGCATCGCGGCGACCTCGGCGGCGGGGGTGTGCTCGTTGAGCTCGACTATAGACAGCGAGTCGATGTCGATGCCGCGGTCGCACTGCTTGAGGAAGCGGCGCGCCGAGCGCGTGTTCTCGACAACAAAGTGTTTTATCTCACTGATAAGCGAGATGTTGGCCTGTGGCAACGAGGCGTTGAGCGCGCCCGTTGACAGCGGCACCGGAAAAAGATAAAGTCGGGGCTCGTTATTCATAACCACAAAGATACTCAACATTTCGCTCAATTCAAAACATTGGAGACATTTATTGTTGCCCCGGTCGACGACCGCCACACAAAATTTATTTTTGTATATCGTTTTTTATAGCTATTTTTGTGGCATGGAACATCCCGAAAACGACTCTAAATACATCGGATTGAACGTCAACGAGGGCGTGGCTCAGCCGCCTTCGGTCAATCCCTACCTGAATCTCAGACCCAAACGCAAGCCCCTGCCGACAGCGTCAGAGCTGGTCGAAGGCATCCTCAAGGGCGACGTCACAACCCTGTCGAGAGCCGTCACGCTCGTCGAGAGCCTCTCGCCGTCACACCAGGCGATAGCCCAGGAGGTCATCGAGAAATGCCTCCCCCACTCGGGCAACTCGCGGCGCATCGGCATCACCGGCGTCCCCGGTGCCGGCAAGTCGACATCGATCGACGTGTTTGGGTTGCACGTGTTGCGCCAGGGTGGCAAGCTCGCCGTGCTCGCCATCGACCCCTCGAGCGAGCGCACCAAGGGCTCGATCCTCGGCGACAAGACACGCATGGAGAAACTGTCGGTACATCCCGCGGCATTCATTCGCCCCAGCCCATCAGCCGGCTCGCTCGGCGGCGTGGCGCGCAAAACTCGCGAGACGATAGTCCTGTGCGAGGCGGCGGGCTACAACAACATATTCGTCGAGACCGTCGGCGTCGGGCAGAGCGAAACTGCCGTCCACTCAATGGTCGACTTCTTCCTGCTCATCCAGCTCGCCGGCACCGGCGACGAGCTCCAGGGCATCAAGCGCGGCATCATGGAGATGGCTGACGGCATCGTCATCAACAAGGCAGACGGTGACAATATCGACCGTGCGCGACTCGCCCAGGCTCAGTTCCGCAGCGCCCTGCGACTGTTCCCCACCCCCGAGTCAGGATGGACTCCCGAGGTGCTCACCTATTCGGGATACTACGAGCTCGGCATCCCCGAGGTGTGGGACATGATCGACCGATACTTCGAGTTTGTCAAAGAGAACGGATACTTTGAGCGCCGACGCACCGCCCAGTCGCGCTACTGGATGTACGAGACCATCAACGAGCGCCTGCGCGACAAGTTCTACAACGACCCCGATGTCGAGGTCATGCTCAGACTCAACGAACAGCGCGTGCTCGACAACCGCATGTCGTCGTTCATCGCCGCACGCGACATCCTCGATTTCTATTTCAAAAAAACCGGCAAATGAAACCAAGATTCTTCACCGCCCTCCTCGCCGTCCTACTCACCGCGGCGACTGCCCTCGCCGACTCGCGCATCAGCCTCGCCGAGAAGAGCCACGACTTTGGCATCATCAAGGAGGAGGCGGGACCCGTAACCCACTCGTTTGAGTTCACCAACACCGGCAACGACCCGCTGGTCATCATATCTGCCAAGGCGTCGTGCGGATGCACACAGCCCAAGTATCCCACCGACCCCGTCAAGCCCGGCGAATCAGCCAAAATCACCGTCAAGTACCTGCCGCAGGGACGACCCGGCGAATTTAACAAGACCATCAAGGTGCGCACCAACGACAAGAAAAACAAGAACTTGACGCTGCGCATCACCGGCACCGTCACCCCGGTGGCAAAGTGACATTTCGCGCCTTTGCTCCTTTTTTTGTAATTTTGCGCCCAAAACCAAGACTCAATGGCAAACGACAACACATCCAGAACACCGCTGCTGGGCATGACGCTCCAGCAACTCAGGGACGTCGCGGTCGAGAACGGTCTCAAGCCATTCAACGCCTCGCAAATCGCCCGCTGGCTATACGTCAACCGCGTCACCGACATCGAACAGATGACATCACTCTCCAAGGACGCGCGCGCAAGACTCGCCGAGCGATACACCGTGGGGCGCGAGGCACCGCTCACATCCATGACGTCAAAGGACGGGACTGTCAAATATCTATTCAACGGCAAGGGCGGTCGCGACATCGAGGCGGTCTTCATCCCCGACCGCGACCGAGCCACCCTGTGTGTGTCGTCGCAGGCAGGATGCAAGATGAATTGCAAGTTCTGCATGACCGGACGCCAGGGCTACCACGGCAACCTCACACCATGCCAAATCATCAACCAGGTGCTGTCGATCGACAACTCTGAGTCGCTCACCAACCTGGTGTTCATGGGCATGGGCGAGCCACTCGACAACCTCGACGCCGTGCTTCAGGCAATCGAAATCCTCACCGCCACGTGGGGTCTGGCATGGAGTCCAAAGCGCATCACCGTGTCGACCATCGGCAAGCTCCCCGAGCTCGAAACGCTGCTCACCCACACCAAGGTGCACATCGCCGTGAGCGTCCACAACCCATTCGGCGACCAGCGTTCCAAGCTCATGCCGTCTGAACGCGCATGGTCGCTCAAACAGATTTTCGACGTGCTCTCGCTCGGTGACTTCGCCCACCAGCGCCGTCTCTCCATCGAGTACATCATGTGGCGCGGCGTCAACGACACCCCGCGTCATGCCGACGCCCTCGCCAAACTCGCCCGCCCCGTCGACGCGCGAGTCAACCTCATACGCTTCCACTCCATTCCCGACAGCCCGCTGCGTCCCTGCGACACGGCATCGATGGAGGCTTTCCGCGACCGTCTCAACGCCGAGGGAGTCACCGCCACCATACGCGCATCGAGAGGACAGGACATCATGGCGGCGTGCGGAATGCTCGCCGGCGCCAAGAAGGACAATCCAGAACAATAACAGCAACACTGCATACCCACACAACGCATACACTCACACTACCCCTACACTATGAGCAACAAAATCAAAGTAGCCATCACTCAGGGCGACATCAACGGAATCGGTTACGAGGTGATTCTCAAATCCCTCGAGGACAACCGCATCCTTGAACTGTGCACCCCCATCATATACGGCTCGGCAAAGATTGCCGCCTTCTACCGCAAGCTCCTCGAGATGCAGCCCATCCAGCTGCACCAGATACAGAGTCCAGCCGATGCCCGCGAGGACGCCATCAACATCATCAACGTCATCGGCGAGGATGTCAAGGTCGAGCCCGGCGTGCCCACCGAGGCTGCCGGTCGCGCCGCATTCGCCGCCCTCGAGCGCGCTGTCGCCGACATCAACGAGGGGCTGGTCGACGTGCTCGTCACAGCGCCCATCAACAAGCACACCATACAGAGCGAGACATTCAGATTTCCCGGCCACACCGAATATCTCGAGGCGTCTGCCGGTGAGAACCAGCACGCCATGATGCTCATGTGCGCCAACGGCCCCTTGACCATGCGCGTCGCCCTGGTCACCGCACACGTGCCCATCGACAAGGTGGCGCCACTGGTGACGACAGACACCGTGCTGGCAAAAATCAAGGAGCTCAACCGCTCGCTGCACCGCGACTTTGCCGTCAACGCCCCGCGCATTGCCGTGTTGTCGCTCGACCCCCACGGCGGCGAGAACGGACTGCTGGGATCGACAGAGAACGACGCCATCATCCCTGCCATCAAGGCTGCACAGGAAAAGAAGATTCTCGCCTTCGGGCCCTACCCCGCCGACGGATTCTTTGGCTCTGACAACTTCACCAAGTTTGACGGCATCCTGGCGATGTACCACGACCAGGGTCTCACCCCCTTCAAGACCATCGCCATGGAGAACGGCGTCAACTTCACCGCCGGACTGCCGTTTGTGCGCACCTCGCCCGACCACGGCACGGCATACGACATCGTGGGCAAGAACCTCGCCAACCACGAGTCGATGCTCCAGGCAATATACATGGCGCTCGACATCTACCGCGCGCGCATCGTCGACGACGAAGCCCACGCCAATCCGCTGCGCCGCCAATACTACGAAAAGGGACCCGACAACGTGGTCCTCGACCTCACCAAAGACGAATAACCCATTATGAACTACGCCATTCTCGCCGCCGGCGAGGGCTCGCGACTGGTGCAGGAGGGTGTAGCACTCCCCAAGCCGCTGGTAGACCTCGACGGACGCCCCATGATAAAGCGACTCATCGACATCTTCATCGACAACGATGCCGAGCAGATCGCCATCATCGTCAACGAATACATGACCGACGTGCGCCAATACATCGAAAGCCTCGACCTGCCCGTGCCCCTCAAGCTCGTGGTCAAAACCACCGCCGGCTCGATGCACAGCTTCTACGAGGTGTCGCGACTCTTCGACGACGAGGACTCCAAATTCATCCTCACCACCGTCGACACCATCTTCCGTCCCGAGGAGTTTGCGCGCTATGCCCGCGCCTTTGCCGACGACGACACCGCCGACGGATACATGGCGGTGACATCGTTCATCGACGACGAGAAGCCGCTCTACATCGACGTTGACGACAACTACGTCATCACCGCGTTTCGCGACGCCCCCAACGGCGCCGACCGCTATATCTCGGGCGGCATCTACGGCCTGCGTCCCGCGGCGGTGCGCGTTCTCGAACGCTGCATGGCAGACGGCGTGACACGCATGCGCCACTACCAGCGCGCGCTTGTCGAGTCGGGACAGCGCCTGGTGGCGTTCCCATTCGACAAGATTGTCGACGTGGACCACGCCGCCGACATCGACACCGCCCGCCGATTCCTGCTCGGCGGCGAGTGACATCGCTCCCGGCAAGCCTTGCCTCTCTCCCCAGCCTCTCCACCACCTCTTGCCTTGGTCAAGCCCGCGAAGTGACCGCTCGCAACCTTAGTCATGTCTATCCTCAAACACATCCTGTGCCTCGCCGCCGCCATCGTCGCGTCACTGTCTGCCGACGCCAAGTTGCTTATGCCCAGCCTCGACAGCGTGTTCGTCTACGACGCCGCACAACCGCGGCTCATGACCAACTCAGACCACTACGCAAGCCAATACGCATTCTCGTGCCGCGGCAGATACATCTTCACCTGCAACAGCGGCGAACTCGCCGTGTGGGACCGCCCCTCGCGACGCGTCATCCAGACTTTTGACCTGCACGACCGCGACGGCAACCGATACATCATCACCGACATGGCGCCCGACATCCGCAACGAGAAGTGGATTGCGCTGCGATTCAATGTCAACACCCAATCTGCACCCGACACATATCCTGCCCTGCTCCTCGACTGGACGACGGGCAAGATTGTCGCATACCTCGACGCCGACAAGTGGGACAACCTATTCGGACACTACAAGAAGGTGATGCCCTCCAACGAATTGGTGCTCTACTCGCGGCGATTCTCGACCTACGACATCAACAAGGTGGGATCGTCGGAGATTCCACACTTCGGATTTCGCGCGGCGGTCATCGGCTCGGCACGCTCCGACAGTCGCGACTCGCTGCTGTTCTGCGCCGGCATGCACGAGCTGCTGTGGGATCTGCGCCACGCGCGGCTCGCCAACGTCCCCGGCTACAAGATGCATGTGCTCAAAAAAGACAATACCCTCGACCACAAAGACCTCGACCGCGGACTGCCCAAGCCCAAGGAATGGAATATGGCAAACGACCGGCAGCTCGTCAACCACAACCACTTCATGGGCACGTTCACCTCGCCTACCAGCTACGCCATGGGCGGCGCCACCCACGAACTCAACATCTTTGACTTTGACGACTGCAGCCGTCGGCACGAGAAATTGCCCGGCGACGCCGGACCCGTGTTCGACTTCAAGGACTATGGCGGATGGCGCGTGATAGCCTGCTGGGACGGCATATATGGCGGACGCGTCGGCGGCCCCTACAAACGCTACAAGGCATTCGACCGCGACAAGCAGACCGGCAGCAGCATCTTCAGAAACTGCGCCATCGTCATCTCCGAGCCCTACGGCGACGGCAGATTCATGGCAAGCATGATCGGCGGCGCGCTCGCGGGCGGTGGCGACGGATACCGGTGCATCGTCGAGGGCAAATTTGGCGTCGACACGCTGACCCGCGCATTCGACATGCCCGACACGTCGACCGAAACACTCGAGGACATCAAAATCATCGACAATGGTCGCGCCGCGCTGTGCTCGAGCGGATACTCAATCTGGGAGCTCGAACTCAGCGACCCGGGCAAAATCAAGCTCAACCGCGCCTTCAATGTGCCGGGCAGCAGATTTGAGTCGGTCTATGCCTGCGAGGCTCTCCCCGACGGGCGCTATGTCGCCGGCACAAGCACAGGGCGCATCCTGGTCACCGACCCCGCGACAGCAACTCCCGACCCGACTGACACCAAACGCAATTATTCTGTCACCGCCAAGCTGCATTCGTCGCGCTGGACGACCGCCGACTCGCCCCGCTCGGCACGCATGAGCTCGATGAGCCTCTCGAGCAACGGCACAAAGCTGTTCACAGCCGACTACAAGGGCAAAGTCGTCATCTGGGACGCCGCCACGCTCACGCCCATCGTCACGCTGCACAACCTCTACCCATTCGGCGTGCTCGCCATCACCCCCGACCGATATTATTGCTTCGACCAGATAGCCGCCTTCCGTCTGCAGCAGTTGGCGCACTTTGCCAAGGACAGCCGCGTCTACACCCTCGACCAGTTTGACCTCAAGTACAACCGCCCCGACATCATCGTCTCGCGACTGGGTGGCGACGCCGAGTACGCGCGACTGCTCAACCTCGCCTGGCACAAGCGGTTGCGCAACGCCGGCGTCAGCGAAAACCAGCTGTCTGACGACTTCCATGTGCCCGAAATCAGCATTGTCAACCTCAACGATATCGCCTCGACGACCAACGCCGACACGGTGACACTCGAAGTCGAGGTGAGCGACAGCCGCGAGAAGCCCGAGCGACTGTTCTTGTGGGTCAACAACGTTCCCCAACTGGGATTCAACGGCATGAAACTCAACGGCTCGGGGCGCATATCACTGCCGGTCAAGCTCGCCTCGGGCGCCAACAACATCTCGGTGGCGGTGATGAACGACAAGGGCGCGCGCAGCAGCATGGCTGACGTCACCGTCTCGCGACTGGGGAAACAACCCTCCAAACTCTGGGTGGTCGCCATGGGCGTTTCTGCCTATGACGACAAGCGTTTTGCCCTCAACTATGCCGCCAAAGACGCCACCGACATCGCACGACTGGCGGCAAAGTCGACCAACGCGTTCGACAAGGTGGAGACGATGACCGTCACCGACAAGCAGTTTGACGCCAACGCGTTGACAAAGGTCTCCCAATTCCTCGCCCGGGCGGGACGCGACGACGCGGTGATACTTTTCTATGCCGGACACGGCGTGCTCGACTCGCGACTCGACTACTATCTGGCACCACACGACATGGACTTTGCCAACCCGTCGGCGCGCGGCATCACCATGGAGCGGTTCACGGGTGTGCTCGAGAACATCGCCCCACTCAAGCGATATGTCATCATCGACGCCTGCCACTCGGGAGGCATCGACAAGGAGCTCTATCTCGCCGACAATTCCACGACGGCAACGACGCCGGGCGCAATCACGTTCCGCAGCGTTGGCAACCTGCAACAGCGATCAGCCGAGGCGCGCACGGTCAGCAACCTCGCCGCCGACGTGTTCACCTCATTCAACAGCGACGCCGGCGCCACGGTCATCTCGTCGGCTGCCGGCTCTGAGGTCGCCGTCGAAAGCGACTCGTGGCAGAACGGGCTGTTCACCCACCTGCTCAAGGAAGGACTCGGCGAGCACCGCGACGAAGCCACACAGAACAATGTCGTCACCATCGAAAGTCTCGTCAAATATGCCACCGCGCGTGCCGCCGAAATATCTGACAACAAGCAGAATCCCCAAATCAAACCCGTCAACTCAACCGTCCTCACCTTATACAAATGACACGCCGAATCACCCTCTCGATACTCGCCGCCATCGTGGCAATGTCTGCCGCCGCCCGCGACCCGCGCGTCACCAAGGCGCTCGCCACTGCCGACTCGCTCATGATGGACATGCAGTCGATGCTCAACGTCTATGTCTCGACGCCCCAACAGCGCGCCGACGCCCTCGATGTCATGACCGACATCTACGAACTGTACACCCAGATTGGCATATACACCGACTACATCGAGTTTGACGCCCACAACTCACCCACCGCCGAGGTCTCGCGCATGGCACGACAGATGCTCTCGGTCGACGCCAAGGACGAGGCGCTCCAGCTCTTTGAACTCGCGGCGACTCGCGGCGACGTCCAGTGCATGAACATGGCGGGCGTGCTGCTCTTTGACAAGGCGCGCTTTGAGGATGCCGCCCAATGGTGGCGCAAAGCAATACTGACCAAACAAGCGATTGCCTATCCGCCGGCAGTGCACAATTACGCCGCCATCAACGCCGCCTTTGCCATCGCCGAAATCAAGGACGCCACCGACACCTCGGCTGAAACAAACGCCGCACGCGACGCCAGCGTCAAGGAAAAACTCAACACCGTCAAGCTGCTGTACGACAGCTATATGAGCACCCTCGAATCAATCTTCCCCGCCAGCCCCGAACCCATCAAGTCGGGCTACAGCTCCGCCGAATACATCATCCTCGACAACAACTACACCCCACGCCGGCTCTACCTCCACAGCCACGACATCATCTCGGGCGACCACCTCAAAAACTTGATGCGCGGCCTCGCCCAGCTCATCGTCAACTCCCCCGGCTCCACCACCGCCACCAAATCCACCGCCCAATCCATCCTCACCGCCTACCACCCAACCAAATCCTCCCCCCGCCCCTAATCCCTCCCTTGCTCGCATCCGGAGAATTGCGGCTGATAATTGTGGGGAGGAGGGTTTTGTATTTACAAAAATATGAGTAACTTTGTAGATTGAACAACAGGCTCGCCAATGGCGGGTCGCCAATCATCGCATCTCATGAACAACCTGTACAAATATAGCGGAGCGCATGTCGACGACAACGAGCCCGCGGTGATGGATGCCAAGCTGAGATTTGGCATCGTCGGAACCGCCGAGGGTCTCGTCGAGGCAGTGCGCCGTGCCGTGCGCGTCGCGCCTATCGACTTGTCGGTGCTCGTCACCGGCGAGAGTGGCGTCGGCAAGGAGTTCTTCCCCAAAATCATCCACGCAAACAGCGCACGCAAACACGCCAAATATATCGCCGTCAACTGTGGCGCAATCCCCGAGGGCACCATCGACTCCGAGCTCTTCGGACACGAAAAGGGGTCGTTCACCGGAGCCGTGGCGTCGCGCAAAGGATACTTTGAGGAGGCTGACGGCGGAACGATATTCCTCGACGAGGTCGCCGAGCTGCCCATGACCACCCAGGCGCGACTGTTGCGCGTCCTCGAGTCGGGCGAGTTCCTCAAGGTGGGTTCGTCGACCGTGCAGCGCACCAACATACGCATCGTAGCCGCCACAAACGTCGACCTGCGTCGCGCCATCGCCGAGGGTAAATTTCGCGAAGACCTCTACTATCGCCTCTCGACGGTGCAAATCCAGGTGCCGGCACTGCGCGAGCGCGGCAACGACATCATGTTGCTGGCGCGCAAATTCGCGTCGTCGTTTGCCGAGCGCTACAACACCCCCGAAATCACCTTCGACGAGACTGCACGCATGGCGCTGACCGCCTACCGCTGGCCCGGCAACGTGCGACAGCTCAAGAACATCATCGAGCAGGTCGCCCTCTTTGAGGCTGGCACCAGCGTCTCTGCCGACACCCTCGCCGACTACCTGCCGCGATCGGTGAGCCTGCCCATGCAGCACCGTCCCGCCGAGGGCGCCGACGACCACTCCTACGCCCGCGAGCGCGAAATGCTCTTCAACATGATCTTCCGCCTCAGACAGCAGATCGACGAACTCACAGAGCGCCTCGACAAGAAGCGCGACACCGCCGACCTCACCACCGCCGTCGAGGTGCTCGACGTCACCGACAACCAGCCGGCGGCGCCACATGCCCTGGCACGTATCACCGACCTCGAGCCGGCGCCCGTCATCGCCGCCGACCACCACACGATGACCATCGAGGAGACCGAGAAAAAGGCCATCCGCGAGGCGTTGGAACGCAACGGAGGTCTGCGCAAAAACGCTGCCCGCGAGCTCAACATCTCAGAGCGGACTCTGTACCGCAAAATCAAGGAATACGCTTTAGACGACATCTAAACCTCTCACCACCACATGACTACGACCCAACACCACAGCCGGTTGACCCTCGGCATCGTCTTCGCCCTCATGCTCACCATGCTGGCGGGATGCCGAATCAGCTACAAGCTCAACGGCGCCGCCCTCGACTACAATATCTACAAGACGGTGAGCATCGGCGAGTTCCCCATACGCACCGCCCTGGTCTACGCTCCGTTGCAGCAGACATTCGAGAACGACCTGCTCGACTACATCACCCGCAACACGCGCCTGCAGGTCACCGACGGCAACTCGGACCTGAGGCTCGAGGGCGAAATCACCAACTATTCGCTCACACCACAGGCGGTCACCGAAGACGCCTACGCTTCAAAGACACGCCTCACCATCGGCGTGAGAGTCAAATACACCGACAACAAAAACGACAAGAACAACATCGACCAGACATTCTCGGCATACCGCGACTTTGACGCCTCTGAACTGCTCACCGACGTCCAGGACCAGCTGTGCGAGGAAATCTCCAGCGAGCTTGTCGACCTGATATTCAACGCCACCCTCGGCAACTGGTGACGATCATACACCAACCCGCAAAAAAACCGAAGTCACATGCCAGCAGACAGCCAAACGCCCTCGGGCATCGCCAACGACTACAGCCTCTATGAGGCGCACCCCTACTTTGTCTTTCCCGCGCTGCAACGCCTCAAGGAGCACCACGCCGAGATGGACGAGGAGACCGTCAACGCCCTCAAGCGCGCCATCGTGCTCAACAGCGCCGACCCCGAGGCTGTCGCGTCATACGCCGACCTCTCGGGCGACGACTGGGCACACTTCTACCCTGCGCCCGAACCAACGCCCCAGATCTCGACCAACGACGCCATCGACACATTCCTCGCCAACTTCGGCAACCGCTCGCCCGAGCAGGACGCGCTGCTCGAGCGCCTGATCTTCAACCCCATGCCCGACTATTCGATGGTGCTGCAACAAGAGGAAGAAGCACCCGCGGCGACACCCGGCGACAGCGAGCCCGACGAGCGCGACAGCCTCATCGACAAGTTCATCTCCACCCACCCCGACGGCACACCGCCGCCACTGGCGACACCTGTCGAAGAGCCTACCGACGACTACTTCGAGGAACTCGAGCGACAGGCACGCGAAGACAAGGGCACACGCCCGGCGGCTCCCGTGCGAGCCACGCCCACCGAGGTCGAACCAGCCATCGACACCCCGGCAAGCCACTCGGCATTGTCCGAAAGTCTGGCAAAAATTTACATAAAACGTCGCCAATATGAGCGCGCGCACGAAATTATATCCGAATTAAGTTTGAAAAATCCGGAAAAAAGTATTTACTTTGCAGACCAATTGAGATTTCTCAAGAAACTCATTGTCATTGAACGCATGAAGGCGTCAAAACAATGACTTTCGCCACAGAAACTGACAATTAAACTTAATCATTATAACAACGCTTTCGGTTTTTACGAAAGTTTAACAAATTTAATATGTACATCGTATTCATTGTATTGACAGTAATCGTTGCCATCCTTATGATCGGCATCGTCCTCATCCAAAAATCTAAAGGCGGCGGTCTTTCGTCACAGTTCGGCGGCGGAAACCAGGTGCTCGGCGTTCGCGGCACCAACTCGTTCCTCGAAAAAACAACTTGGACCCTCGCAGCCTTGATTCTCGTTCTCTCGGTAGCGTCTTCATACACCCTGCCCCAGATTGGCACAAACGCAATCCGCACTGAGGCCGCTCCCCAGACTTCCAACCAAGCCAACAAATTCAACACTCCCGCCACCAACGAGGCTCCCGTTGCCAATCCCGAGGCTGCGCCCGTAGCTCCCGTAGAAGCTCCCGCGGAAACTCCCGCCAAATAAATCAGCTTCGCCAACGATGTCGGCACATCGACATCGGTGCCGGAAGGAAAAAACAAAATACTCACGGCCAATAGGCGAACGCCTATTGGCCTGTAAGTGTTTATATAAATGACCAAAATCCAATTTCTGCCCAATGCAACGCAAAGACTTTGAAATCATGGCGCCCGTCGGCTCGTTTGAGTCGCTGCACGCCGCCATCGACGCCGGTACTGACGCCGTATACTTCGGCATCGGTACGCTCAACATGCGCTCAAAATCTGCCGTCAACTTCACCGCCGACGACCTCCGCGAGATTTGCTCGATATGCAACAACGCCGGGGTCAAAAGCTACCTCACTCTCAACATCGTCCTCTATGACAACGATGTCGAGGCAGCGCGCGTGGCACACGAGCAGGCTCGCGACGCCGGCATATCGGCGGTGATCGCCTCTGACATTGCGGCGATCCTCATGGCGCGGCAGCTTGGCGTCGAGGTGCACATCTCGACTCAGGCAAACATTTCAAACTTTGAAGCAGTGAAATTCTACTCGCAGTGGGCAGATGTCGTCGTCCTGGCGCGTGAGCTAAACCTCGACCAGGTCGCCGAGATACACCGTCGCATCGTCGCCGAGGATGTCCGCGGTCCCCGCGGCGAGCTCGTCAAAATCGAAATGTTCTGCCACGGAGCGCTCTGCATGGCCATCTCGGGCAAATGCTACATGAGCCTCCACGAGATGAACACCAGCGCCAACCGCGGGGCTTGCACCCAGATCTGCCGCCGCGGATACACCCTCACCGACCGCGATACCGGCGACCAAATCGACGTCGAAAACAAGTATCTGATGTCGCCCAAGGACCTCAAGACCATACACTTTCTCAACAAGATGGTCGACGCCGGCGTCAGCGTCTTCAAAATCGAAGGCCGCGCTCGCGGTCCCGAATATGTGCGCGTTGCCGTCGAAGCCTATTCGCAGGCACTGCAGGCAGTGTGCGACGGCACATACGACGACGCACTAATCAAAAGTCTCGACGACCGCCTCGACAAAATATTCAACCGCGGATTCTGGAACGGCTACTACCTGGGACAGCGCCTCGGCGAATGGTCGCACAAATATGGCTCGTCGGCGACTCGCGTCAAGAAATATGTGGCTAAAGGCGTCAAGTATTTCTCAAAACTCGGCGTCGGCGAATTTATCTGCGAGGCTGGCGAGGTGAAGCGCGGCGACGAAATCATCATCATCGGACCCACCACCGGCGCCATCATCCTCACCGTCGACGACATACGCGTCGACCTCAAGAGCGTCGACAAGGCTGTCAAGGGCGACGCGTTCTCGATCGCCGTGCCCGCCAAAATTCGTCCCGCCGACCGCCTCTATGTGTGGGAAGACACTGGCGTCAGCCCGCGCCACGAGCGTTTTTGATGCATTTTTGATGGCTTTTTTTGGCAACATTCTGCCGCTTTCTATTGGTTTTTAGAGACAAATGCATTATCTTTGTCCCGACAATCATAGAATCACACAGCAATGAGAAGCTTCCTGACATGGTGCAAACGATTCCTCAAAATATCAACTCTGTTGGTGTTGGGCATCTTCGTGTACCTAATATTCTTTCAGGAAAACTCAGCGCAAAAAATCTATAGCTACCAGCAAACCATCGACTCCCTCAAATATGAGATTCAGGTCAACCGCGACACCATGCAGTACTACCGCATGCTCAACGAGCGCATGGACAACCGCGACCCCGCCATCATCGAGCAGGTCGTGCGCGAGCACCACAACATGAACCTCCCCAACGAGGATGTCTATGTCATAGATTGAAAACACATAAAAAAAAGACTCACTCGGTCACTTTCGACCCATACAAATTGCACAAAGCACTACCCATCGAACTATGAACAAGATTTTCAACATCCTGGTCAATACTGGCCTCATCATCATAGCGATCGCCGTCGCCCTGCCATTCTTCCAAGGTCCCGACTCGATGCTCTACCGCTATGTCTTCACCGTTGGCGCCGGACTGCTGGTCGTCGGCCGCATCTTCACCCCCTACCAGGGCAACGTGCTGCGCGTCAAGCGCCTCTACCGCATCCAGACATGGAGCGCCGTGTTCTTCTGCTTCGCGGCATTCTTCATGTTCTACAACCTCGCCAGTCGCGATTGGCTCGCCTTCACCCTCGCCGGCGCCGTGCTCCAGGCCTACGCCTCCATCGCCATCCCCGCCGCCGAGAGAAAAGCCGCCGAGAAATCTGCAGCAAAATAATCTGCCCAACGTCACAACCCACAAAGCGCCCCGCATAGGCAATGCCCATGTGTCTCATCCTGAAAAAAGTTGACAGTTTTAGCGGTTCATAAATAAATTTTTTAT
>X1_Eurasian_Beaver__coassemble_15_pt1 | contig 27324 bp, 15 predicted proteins | sample X1_Eurasian_Beaver__metabat2_high_PE_005 | metagenome-assembled genome bin X1_Eurasian_Beaver
TCGCGCTACGTCGGAGACGTTGCGCAACATCTCCGATGTAGCGCTGAATCAAATGGCATACCCCCACACAGCCAGCGATAACACGCTGTCAACATGAGACTTACATCAGCAACAATATCTTCAACATCGGCGGGTCGTGAAAAAAATGCGGGGGGACTTACGTATTTGGAGGGGGTGGGGCTGTCTCTGTTTAGAATAAGGCACAAAAATTTGCCAATGTTAAGATTATGAACCAGCAACAGTTTGACGAATATTTCATGGGGCAGTGTGACGACAACGCGGCACACCGCTTCGAGCAATGGTATATGGACAACATCGACAACCCCGAGTTGGACCGCATGAGTCTGTCGTTGCTCGAGCGCATGTCTGTCTACCATGACACCGACGCGGCGCGCGACGCCTACAACCGTCTGTGCAAATTTGCCAAGGAGACTGGTCACAAAATCCCGGGCAACAGGTTCTTTGGCTACCATCGCGCCTTCTACAAGTTTGTCGCCGCGGCAGCCGTGGTGCTTGTCGTCTTTGGCATGGGCTGGTTGACCAGCCGTGTGGCAGTCGACGAAGTGGCAGAACCGGCGGCACCCCAACTGGTGTCGATCTACTGCCCGGCAGGCTGCGACAAAGAGGTGGTGTTGCCCGACTCGTCGACAATCGTCATCCGCCCCGACTCGCGCGTCGTCTACGACCGGCTGACGTTTGGGGAGAACCGCAAGCTCTATGTCTATGGCGACATCTACTGCGAGGTGCGCCCCACAGCCGACCATCAGCCCTTTGACATCGAATGCCAGGGCTCGACGATACAGGTGCTGGGGACCAAGTTTGACGTGCGTTCTCACGACAACGACACCGAGTTTGAGGTGATGCTCTACGAGGGGTCGGTGAAGCTCAACCCGCGATTTGCCGAGGAAGACTGCAGCATCGTGATGTCGCCCGGCGAGATTGTGAAGGTGAACAAAGTGAACGGCAACATATCGCGCACCCGCGTCGATGGCATAGGCCACAACACGGGCACGGATTATTATATCGACTGTACCCTCAACGACGTTCTCGCGGCACTGGGTCGCAAGTACGACCGCAGCATCACCATCCGCGGCGGCGAGGAGATAGGTCACCACCGTATTTTCGCGATATTCTCTGAGGGAGAGTCCATCGAAGAAGCCATCAAGACCCTCTCGACCCTGACCGACCTGCATGTGGAGCGTCCGGACAGCATGCACTACATCCTGATGTAAAAACACGCCCCGAAAGACAAACACATCTTGTGGCGCCGACCTTGGCGCCGACCATGCCCGCATCCCTGCCTGGATGCGTCACTACCGCAATCACGAGAACAAAAGATTTATAACCTTAAAAATATAATTTTAGAAAAGTGAAGAAACAAGAATCCCCCCTTCGGCACAGATGGATGCCCGTGAGATTGGGCTCTCGTCTTGCCACTCTTGCCGTCACGGTGCTCATGCCGTTTGCGGCGATGGCGCTCGACTTCAACGTCACCAACACTCCGGTGCGCAAGGCCATTGTCGACTTGCAGCGCCAGAGCGGATACACCATTGCCATCGACGGCACCGGTGTCGACATCAACCGCAAGGTGACAGTCAAAGCCACCGACGCCGAGGTGCTCGACGTCGTGAAGATGATTTTCAAAGGCCAACAAGTCGAATGTCTTGTCAAGAACAAGAGCATCACTGTCAGGGCAATCCCAAAAAACGCATTGTCAGAGACCGACGCGACCAGCGCTAACACAGCCGGTCGACGCGTATCGGGCGTAGTCAGAGACTCGTCGGGCGAACCACTGGTTGGTGTAGCGGTGCGCAACCTCTCTGACCACACTGCGGCAATCACCGATATAGACGGAAAATACATCATCAAGGCGTCAAAGGGCCAGACCCTCTCGTTCTCGTTCGTCGGACTCGAGAACAAGGAGGTGAAGGTGGGCGACAACGCCAGTGTCAATGTCACTCTCAACGACGAGACGAGCATCCTGAGCGAGGTCGTCGTCGTGGGCTTTGGCCAACAGAAGAAGGTCAACCTCACCGGCGCTGTGTCGCAGCTGACCAGCGAGGAAATCAACGGCCGCCCCGTGGCATCGGCAGCGACAGCGCTGCAGGGCCTCGACCCCGCCATGAACATCGGCATCGACACCGGTCGCGCCAGCTCGGGATACTCTATCAACATCCGCGGCGCCGCGTCGCTCAACTCGGGCACTGCCGACCCGCTGGTGCTGGTCGATGGCGTCGAGATGCCGCTCGACCGCGTCAACCCCAATGACATCGAGACCGTGTCGGTGCTCAAGGACGCGTCGGCAGCGGCAGTCTATGGTGCCAAGGCATCTGCCGGCGTGGTGCTCATCACCACCAAGACCGGCGGCGACTCGCACGTGCACGTCACCTACAACGGCCGTGTCGGCATAGCCCAAAACACCACATCGACCGACTACATCACATCGGGATATGAATGGGCAACCATTGTCGACCAGTTCTACTACAACTACTCCAACCAGAAGTACCTCAAGTATGACGAGAACGACTGGGCAGAACTCGAGGCACGTCGCTATGACAAGACCGAGGACCCGAGTCGCCCCTGGGTGGTGACCGGCTCTGACGGCAACTATCGCTACTATGGCAACTTTGACTGGTATGGCTATCTGTTCAAGCGCACCCGTCCGCAGCAGGAGCACAATGTCGCCATCCGCGGCGGCAACGACAAAGCGACCTACTATGTCAGCGGCCGCTACTATCAGGTCGACGGTATGATGAACCAGATCAACGACCCGTTCCGCAGCTACAGCTTCCGTGCCAAGCTCAAGGTCAAAATCACCCCGTGGATGCGCTTTGACACCAATGTCAACTACTTCAACGGCAAGACCTCGTGGGTGGGCTTCAACAACATCGAGAAGGTGTTCACGCAGTCGACATTCGGCGCGTCGCCACTGTTCACCCCCACCAACCCCGACGGTACCATCGTGCACTATACCGACGTCGTCAACCAGGGCGCTTCGCTGCTGGGCGACTACAACCTCATCCTCAACACCGGCAACAACCGCAAGATGCAGGAGAACAACGACCTCTCGATACGCAACAACCTCGAGATCGACCTCTACAAGGGACTCACCGCCCACATCAGCTACTCCTACCGCACCAAGAGCTCGTTCTACAGCTACCGCACCGCCAACGCCGAGTATTCGCACAGCGAGGGCACCACAGTGACAATGAGCACCGGCAACTTTGTCAATCAGCTGCAGGAGAAGCACTCGCGCTCCTACTTCGGCACCTTCGAGGCATACGTCGACTACAACTTCAGCCACGAGCTGAACAACTTCAAGTTCATGGTCGGCACACAATACGACACTCACAGCAAACGCTCTCTCGCCGTGACACAAAACGACCTGGTGAGCGACACGCTCGACGACTTTGACCTCGCCACCGGCGACAGCTACACCGTGACCGGCGGCAAGACCCGCTCGAAGACACTGGGTATCTTTGGCCGCGCCAACTATGACTACGCCGGCAAATACCTGTTTGAGTTCTCGGCACGCGGCGACGGCTCGTCGCGCTTCAGAGCCGGACACCGCTGGGGCTTCTTCCCCTCGGGCTCGGCAGGCTGGCGCATGAGCAGCGAACCGTTCTGGCGCGGAATCTCGCAGTGGTGGAACAACTCCAAGCTGCGTTTCTCGATGGGTTCGCTGGGCAATCAGCAGGTCGACGACTTCCTGTTCTACGACCAGATCACCACCGGCAACCTCAGCTCGAGCTTCACATTCAACGGCCAGGACCAGCTGCAATACTCTGCAGAGTCCAACCCCGTGGCATCAAACCTCACATGGGAAAAGGTGACCACATACGACGTGGGTGTTGACTGGGCATTCCTCAACAACCGCCTCAGCTTCACCGGCGACTACTACATCCGCTACACCACCAACATGATGGTACCCGGCGCCTCGCTGCCCGGTGTCTATGGCGTGAGCGCTCCCCAGGAGAACGCCGCCGACATGCGCACCAACGGCTGGGAAATCGCCCTGCGCTGGAACGACCGCACCAAACTCGCCGGACACACCCTCACCTATGGCGTGAACGCCTCTCTGGGCGACTACCAGACAGTCGTGACACGATTCAACAACGAGACCCGACTCATCGACGGCTCAAACTACAAGGGCCAGAAGTTGGGCGAAATCTGGGGCTATGTCGTTGACGGACTGTTCCAGACCGACGAAGAGGCTGCAGCCTACCAGGAACAGGTCGACTGCTCCTATCTGATGGGCCGCATCATGAGCAAGGCAGCTCCCGAATACAAGAAGCTCGTTGCCGGCGACCTCAAATATGTCGACCTTGACGGCGACGGCAAAATCAGCCGCGGCACAAACACCGTTGACGATCCCGGCGACCGCCGCGTCATCGGCAACGCGCTGCCCCGCTACAGCTACACCTTCGGTGGCGACGTCAACTGGCGCGGATTTGACATCTCGATATTGTTCCAGGGCGTGGGCAAACGCGACTGGTATCCCGGCGGCGGATTCTCCAACCTGTTCTGGGGTCCCTACTGCCGTCCTCACGGAACATTCCTGAGCCAGCAGCTCGTCGACCAGATCTGGAGTCCCGAGAATCCCGACGGATACTTCCCCTTCCCTCGCGGCATGGAAGCCTACTCGGGCAACTCGAACACACTGTATGACGCGTCAAACTCGCACTACACGCTCACCGTTCCCAACACACGATACATCCAGAATTGCGCCTACCTCCGATTCAAGAACCTCACCATCGGATACACCCTGCCGGTTCTCAAACAATACTTCCAGCAGATCCGCGTCTACTTCACGGGCGAGAACCTCGCATACTGGTCACCTCTCAAGAAGCACTGCAAGTACATCGACCCCGAAGGCGCCGTGTCGTCATCGTCGACCACGACCAACTCGGGCGAAGTCTACAACTACTCAAAGACCTTCTCGCTTGGCGTTGACATTACATTCTGATCCTACCCAAAAAAAATCAAAAACATGAAGCATCTACATAAGATAATCCGCTCAGCCATGACCGGCAGCGCCATAGTCGCCCTGGCGTCACTATGCTCGTGCGACCTGACCCTCGTGCCGGAAAGTTCGCTGAGCCCCGACACATACTTCACCAAGGCATCAGACCTTGAATTGTTCACCAACCGGTTCTATCTGCTCGAGCCCGACTTTGCCGACCAGGATCTGGAGCCCTCCGACCTGATGATCACCACCGGACAGAGCAACTCGGTGTACTACACGGCACTGCGCACCGTCCCCGGATCGGGCGGCGGCTGGAGCTGGGGCACCCTGCGCCACATCAACTACTACCTGCAAAATTCGAGCAACTGCAGCGACCTCGCCTCGCGCCGCGAGTACGACGCCGTGGCACGCTTCTGGCGCGCATGGTTCTACTTTGACAAGGTGCAGAAGTTTGGCGATGTGCCTTGGCACAACGAGCCCATCGGCTCTGCCGACGAGGAACTGCTCAACAAGCCGCGCGACAGCCGCGCGCTGGTGGTCGACAGCATCCTGTCAGACCTCGACTATGCCGCCCACGCGCTGCCCGAGACTTCCGACGGATTCAAGCTCAACCGCATGATTGCCCACGCCTTTGCCTCGCGCGTATGCCTCTATGAGGGCACATTCCGCAAGTATCACGACGGCGACGAGTTCAACCCCGACCATCTGCCCTGGCAAGCCCTGCTGCAACAGGCTGCCGACGAAGCGCAGACGGTGATCGACTCGGGCAAGTATTCGCTCTACACCACCGGAACAAACCCCTACTACGACCTGTTCACTCGCGAAGAAGCCTACACCAAGGAGTTTATCTTCGCCCGCAGCTATGGCAGCACCATCACCTCTGATGTCAACTCGCCCACATTCTCGGGTGGCGGCAACCGCCCCGGCGCTACAAAGGCTCTGGTAGCCAGCTATCTCAACGCCGACGGCACACGATTCACCGACACCGAGGGTTGGGAGAAGATGGAAATCACCGCCGAGTTCAAGAATCGCGACCCGCGTCTGAGCCAGACCATCGTCGGCCCGACAAGCCCCAAGTGGGCGACCGGCGAGTCTGTAGACTACAAGGTGCTCTATTCAGAGACATGCTACCCGATGATGAAGAACGTGCAGGGTCCCGCCAATCAGAAGTCGGCTACCCAGGACATGCCCGTCATCCGCTATGCCGAGGTGCTGCTCAACCTCGCCGAGGCTCGTGCCGAGCTGGGCACCCTCACCCAGGCAGATGTTGACGCCACAATCGGACTGCTCAGACAACGCGTGGGCATGCCCGGTCTCGACATGGCAGCCGCCAACGCCAACCCCGACCCGTTCCTGATGTCGGCAGACTACGGCTATGTCAATGTCGGCACCGAGAACCGCGGTGTCATCCTCGAGATACGCCGTGAGCGCGCAATCGAGCTCGTCAAGGAAGGTTTCCGCTGGCAAGACCTCGTGCGCTGGCGCGAAGGTCAGAGAATGACCCACGAATTCCTCGGCGCATACTTCAAGGGCACCGGCACATACGACCTCGACGGCGACGGCAAGGTGGACTTCGCACTCTACAAAGACCGTCCCATCCGCGCCACCGGCGTCACACCCAAGAAGATTGGCACCGACATCTACCTCACCGATGGCGACAACAGCTGTGGCAACGTGATTGGTCTGTATGGCATCACCCACGGCTTCAACGAAAACCGCGACTACCTGCTGCCCATCCCCACCGACGAACTCTATCTGTCTGACGGCGGAATCACCCAAAACCCCAACTGGTAAAAGAATAAATGCTTTATAACTTCAAAAACAAGCTGAGAATCGCTGTTGCCGCCCTCCTGTGTGGAGGCGCGGCGACAGCTTTCGCGGCTGTGACCAATCCCATAATCTGTGGCAACAAGCGTGTCACGGTGATCTCTCCCACGCTTTTCCGTCTGGAATATGCCGACAGCGCGCGATTTGTCGACGAGCCCACCATGTTCGCGGCATGTCGCGACAGCTTGCTCTCCACCGACAAGTTCTCGGTGACGAGCCACGGCGACAGCATATTCATCAACACCGGAAAAGTCAGAATGATGATGCTCGCCGACAACTTTCCATTTGGCGAGGGCAACACCCGGTTCTACTTCACAAAAGACGGCAAGGAGCGCAAATGCACCGGCCGAAATCTGCATTCCAAGACCAAGAACCTCAATCTGGGCGGCACGGTGACCACTCTCGATGCCGTGAGCGCCGAGATACCCACCACCGACGGACTGCTCAGCAGCGACGGATGGCAGATAATCATCGACAGCGACACCGAGATACTGACGCCCGACGGATGGTTTGCCCGCCGTCCCGCGCAGAGTGTCCAGGACCAATATTGCTTTGTCTATGGCGACGACTTCCACGCGCCGTTTGCCGACCTGGGTCGCATCTCGGGTCGTGTCCCCATGACCCGCAAATACATCCACGGCATCTGGTATTCGCGCTGGTATCCATACGACGATGCCTATGTCGCCGAGTTGGTCCAGGGCTACAAGGACAATGGTTTCCCGCTCGATGTCATATCCTTTGACATGGACTGGCACACCATCACCGACGCGCGTGTCGGCTCGGGGCACAACAACACCGCCCTGGGCTGGACCGGCTACACCTGGAACCGCAAACTCATCACCGACCCCGCGGCGATGATTGCCGCACTGCACGCCGACAGCATCAGGGTGTGTGTCAACGAGCATCCCCACGACGGCATCCGACCCCACGAGGACTGCTACGCGAGCTTCATGACAGCCATGGGCATTGACCCCGCGTCGGGCATCAGCCTGCTGTTCAACGCCGGCGACAAGAACTACATGACCAATTTCCTCGAATACAGCCGCGCCGAGAACCGTCGCATCGGGGTAGACTTCTACTGGCTCGACTGGCAGCAAGACTATCTCTATCCCCACGTGCGCGGCAGCAACATGAGCCACGTGCGATGGCTCAACCATCTGTACTACCACGACACCGAGCGCGACAACACACGCGGCGCCGGCTACAGCCGATGGGGCGGATGGGGCGACCATCGCCATCCCATCCACTTCTCGGGAGACGCGCGCAGCAACTGGGACATGCTGGCATTCGAGGTCAAGCTGAGCGCCACATCTGGCAATGCCGGATGCTACTACTGGGCGCATGACATCGGCGGATTCTCGGGCAAGACCGATCCCGAATTGCTGGCACGCTGGAGCCAGTTTGGCGCCGTCAGCGCCGCCCTGCGCGTCCACGCCCACCGTGGCGCCGAGGCAGACCGCCGACCCTGGGCATGGGGCGACGCCGCCACAAATTCCATGCGCGAGTCCTATCGTCTCAGAGCCCGCCTGATGCCCTACATCTACACATCGGTGCACACGACCCACGAGACCATGCTGCCGCTCAACCGCTGCATGTTTGTCGACTATCCCACCGACGAGAACGCCTATGACAGATACGGCCAATTCATGTTTGGCGACCTGATTTTGGCGGCTCCCGTCACCAAGCCCGGCGTTGGCGACGACCATGTTGCCGCACAGCAGGTTTGGTTCCCCGCCGACAGCCATTGGTACGACCTGTTCACCGGCGAATGCCACGCCCCCGGCGCGGTCGACAGCATCTCGTGCCCGTTGTCGACATTCCCGCTGTTTGTGCGCGGCGGATGGCTGCTGCCCATGCAGCCCTACACCCGGCGTCCCGGCAGTGCCAGCCTCGACAATCTGGTGCTCAGGCTTTATCCCGGACAAGACGGCGACGACAACACATTCGAGCTCTACGAGGACGACGGCATCACACTCGACTACCTCAAGGGTGCGTCGGCAACCACAGCCCTCAACTACCGTCGGAACGGCAACACCGTGACCGTCACCATCGACCCCGCCCGCGGAACCTATGACGGCCAACCCAAGAAAAGAACAATCACACTCGAGCTCGCGTCACACCCCGCGATTTCAAATCTCAAGGTCAACGGACGTCGCGCCAAGGCGACAATCTCAGACGGGCTCAGAGTCATCCAGATACCCGACCAAGCAATCGGCCGCGCTACAAAAATTACTTTTAATGTCAACGAAAACAACAAATAACATACCTCAATCATGAACAAATACAGCTTACTACTCGCCATTCTAATCGCTTCCGCCGTCCCGTCGATGGCAGAAGACGAAGCGACACAGCTCACCATCGGCACCTACAATGTGCGATTCCGCACATTGGGCGACAAGACCGACGATGAAGCAACCAACAAATACTGGGACGCCCGCGCCGACAACGTGATACGCACCATCAAGGAGATGAACACCGACGTCATGTCGATCAACGAGGTCACAGACGACAGCAGCGTTGACGGACGCACCATGCTCAACGACCTCAAGACCGGACTGCCCTCTCCCGACTGGGGATTCATCACCGCCGACAACATTCCCAACAATCACACCGCATCGACAGTACACACCATCCTCTACAAGCCCGATGTTCTCGAGCCCCTGGAGCAAGGCAAATTCTATCACGCCCCCGACATCAACACCTACTACAGCGAAGTATGGGACGAGGGCAACAAAGCCCGCATGGCACTGTGGGTGAAGTTCCGCGTGCGTGCCACCGGCGAGATATTCTATTTCACCGAGACCCACCTGCACCACACCGGCAACATCGCCAAGAACGAGGGTTCGCGCATCAACGTCGAGCAGATGGTGAACATCGCCGGCAAGTATCCCGTGTTCATCTGCGGCGACCACAACTGCACCCCCACCCGACTGCCGTTCTACGAGATGCACACCGCCTATTTTGACGATTCGCGCGCCGTTGCCACCACCACCGACGGTTCGAACGGCACTTGCAACGTGTGGAACAGCACCAGCCTCTCGCGCCTCGACTATGTGTGGGTGCGCGGAGCCAAGGTGAGCGACTACCGTACCATCCAGGAGAAATACGACAAGTCTTTCTATCCCTCCGACCACTTCCCCCTTGTAGTAAAAATCACGCTCAACAAGCCGCTCGAAAACCTCGAACTGTATGTCGACGCCAATGCCGCCGAGGGCGGTGACGGCAGCATCAGCGCTCCGTTTGCCAACCTCCAGGACGCCATCGACAAGGCAGACAACGGCGCCACAATCCGCATGGCAACCGGCACATACCTGCCCACCTATCGTCCCGACGGTTCAAAATACACCGACCGCGACCGCACATTCAATGTCACCAAGTCGGTGTTCATCATCGGCGGATATGACAACAAGTTTGCCAACATCGAGGGACGCTCGGTGCTCAGCGGCGACCTCGAGGGCAACGACGTCTATAACGGTGACGGCACCGTCAGCGGCAACGAAGAGAACGTCTACTCTGTGCTGACAGCAGTCAAGGGCTCGGCGCTCAACCTCACCAACATCGAGGTGTGCGGCGGCAATGCCAAGGCTACCACCGGCGCGGGCATCAACTCCAAGGGCCCGCGCGTCGTGCTCGACAATGTTTATGTGCACCACAACAATGGCAAGGGTACCGGCGCCGGCGTCTACAGCTACGGACAGATCATCGCCGACAGCTGTATGTTTGTCGCCAACACCACCAGCGGAATCGGCGGCGCCGTATATTGCGACGCCACGACATCGACGATGTGGTGGAGACATCACTTCAGAAACTGTCTCTTTGAGAAGAACAAGGCGTTTGACGGCGCTGCGGTCTACATCAAGAGCAACTTCTGGACCAACTTTGTGGGCAACGCCTTCATTGACAACACCGTGACCACCCGCGGAACAGTCCATCTGACCGGCAACACCATCGAGTCGCAGATTTCGTTCTACAACAACACCTTCGCCAACAACACGATGCAGGCTACAACCTACACCAGCAACACCACCAAGGGCGGCTCGGCAATCTACATCGACAACATGATCGAGCGCACAACGACCACCGATCTGGGCGCACAGGTGGCTCTGACCAACAACACCATCGTCGGCAACAGCTGCATCTGTGACAACAACGGAACCGTCCCCGAGGACTTTGTCGGCGCCGCCGTCATGATTGTCCCCATGATCACCCTCTACCTCAACAACAACATCATCGCCGGCAACTACACCTCGGCTGCATCGGGCACTGGTGACATCTACCTCGCCAACAACGAGGCTATCTACAGCGCCAACACCAAATACAACGTCTATGGCGCCGCCTCGGGCATCAGCTTCACCAAGAAGAGCACCGACTATGTTTGCGATGATGAAGCCACAGCCCGCACAAATCTTGCAAACGCCCTGGATGTGTATGTCGAAAACGACCGCGTGATTGCCAAACCGGCATACAATGGCGGTCGCACACCCACCATCGCCATCATCAATCCCACGTATGGCAGCACAAGCCTCAACAGTCTCAAGGCTGCTCGTTTTGTGGAGACCACGGTCAAGACCGACCTCAACTACGATGTTCAGATTACCAGCAACAACAGCAACCCCACCGACCAGCGCGGATTCAAACGCACCATGACGGCTGACGGCTCAGCCTCATACGGCGCCTACGAGTATGGCTCGGTGACCGAGGTCAAGGACATCGTCTGCGACTCGCGCGAAGTATCGTCGGCTTACGACGGATACTACAATCTGCAGGGCATCCGCGTCCCCGACGACAACCTTATGCCCGGGATCTATATTCATCGCTCGGCAGGAAAAGCCTCAAAGGTTCTCATACGATAATTTCCCCAACGTCTCTCCGGCTCAAAATCGGGTCGGAGAGGCGTTGTTTTAAAATTTTCTAAATTTTTGATAAAAAATTACGTAATTACACCCCACTTAGGCTTACTCCCTATGTAATGAATTAATTCCCAAAGGGACATCTATGTCTCCAACCCTACCATTAAAAATACAAATTCCAACAAAACAATAAATTAAAAACACACTCATGAAAAAGCATCTACTCGCTATTGTCGCTGTGATTCTGGCAGTTGCCGGACTTCATGCCGAGACTGGCACAGCAGTCTTTAACTTCGTAAGTTCAAACCCCTACGGCTGGGATGACCTGCCCAAAGACGCCAGCGGATATGTCAAAGACTCGGCAAAGCCTTTTGTCTGCACCGAGGCTCCCGCTACAATCACCCTCGACGGCAAATTCCGCCGCAACGCCCAGAAGGTTTACGGTCTGCTCGAATGCTTGCTGATGTATAACGGCACAACAATGTCATTTGCCACCAACTCGGGCTACAAGATGAACACCATCACTATCTATGGCGGTGGAACAACGCTCAACAACCTCGTGGTTTCGGTGGGCAACGTTGAAATGGAAGAAGCTGTCGAGACCGATGAAGTGTATGTTCACTCCGAAACCGGTGCCACCACTTCGCAAGTCTATCGCACAATCGTCTGCAACACCGCCGGCCCCATCACCATCACCAACCCCACATCGACAACCCAGATTGTGACTTCTGTTGTTATCGCCTACGAGACTCTCGACAAAAAAGAAGCCGGACTGTCGTTCAGCTCCTCTGAGTGCATCGCATACATGGGCGGCGAAAACACTTTCCCCACGGTAAACAACCCCAACAACCTCGAAATCGACTTCTCTTCTGACGACGAAAGTATCGCCAAGGTTGACGCCGCCACCGGAGCCGTTACTCTCGTTGCTCCCGGCACCACCAAAATCTATGTCGGAACAAACGGCAACAGCGAATATGACTGGGGCGAAGCTTTCTACACCCTCACCGTGAAGCGCAACTCAGAAGTCTCTGCCTTCTACAACTTCAACGAAATCACCGTCAACGATGATGGCACCGGCTACATGACCAACTATCCCGACATCCCCTACACCACATGGTGGACAACAAATCCCGACACCAGCTATGGCAGCGGTGCACACTTCAAACCCCTGACCATCACCGAAAGCGGAACACAGATCACATTTGACTATGACGGCGGCGACAGCCACGGCAACGTGCGCGCCACAGTGTCGACCAAGGTCAGCAACCTCCAGCTCGGCAAGAGCGCCTGCATGACCATCAAGACCACCGACGAGAACAACGAGCTCTATGACGTCATCATCAAATACAACAACGCCAACAGCACATGGGATAGTCTGAGCCCCGAAATCAAGACCAACGACAATGGCACCTTGACAAAGGACGCTTCGACCTACACCATCACCTGGACTCCCGCCACCTCAAAGGCAGATTGCTACATCGACGCCCGCTCGGGAGCATACATCATCTCGATCACTGCCAACTACAAGGACAACACTCAGGTGGGTGTCGAGGACATCATCGCCAACAACAATGACGGCACCGAATACTGGTACAACCTCCAGGGTGTGCGCGTCAACGGCAACAGCCTCAACCCCGGATTGTACATCAAGGTTTGCGGAGGCAAATCGAGCAAGATTCTCGTAAAATAAACCGCTATTTCAACATATTGTCTTGAATCTGAGAGGGGAGGGCAAACGTCCCTCTCCTCTCTTTGCAATCTTTTTGTCCTGATTTGACAAAAATTCCCCACTAATCACAATGAAATCTTTCAATAAACTTGGCCTGTTCCCACGCGTTGTCATCGCGATCATCATCGGCGCGCTCCTGGGCATGATATTGCCCGAGGTAGTTCTGCGCGCTCTCAAGACGTTCAACGTATTCTTTGCCCAGATGCTCAAATTCATCGTGCCCCTGCTGGTCCTCGGACTGGTCACCCCCGCCATCACAAATGTTGGCAAGGGCGCCGGCAAGATGCTTCTGGCTGTGTTGGGCATCGCCTACTGCTCGACGGTTTGCGCCGGATTCTTTGCCTTTGGATGCGCCTCGGTCATCCTCCCCAACTTTGTCGAGGCGGGCGCCATCAATCAGGCAGCTGAGGAATCCATCACGGCTATCGAACCGTTCTTCAAACTCTCCATCCCCCCGATTTGCGACATCCTCACCGCGCTTGTGCTGTCGATGATGATCGGTGTGGGAGTGCTGTTCACCAATGCCGACATCATCAAGAAGGGGTTTGACCAATTTGGCGACATCGTCAAGCTCACCATCGAGAAAGCCGTCATCCCGCTGCTGCCCATCTACATCCTCACGATGATTTGCGAGATGAGCGCCACGGGCCGTCTCAAGATGGTGATGGGCACGGGCGTCAAAGTCATCGCCACCGGTGTGGCGCTGTCGATCATCTTCCTTGTATTGCAGTACTGCATCGCGTGCGCCATCGCCCACAAGAACCCGTTCAAGTGTCTGTGGAACATGATGTCGGCATATCTCACGGCATTCTCGGTCTGCTCGTCGTCGGTGGTGATTCCGGTCACTCTCGACTGCACTCTCAAATGCGGTGTCAGACGCGAAATCGCCGACTTTGCGGTGCCCTTGTGCTCCACCGTCCACATGTGTGGCTCGACCATAAAACTTGCTGTGACCTCTACTGCCGTGATGATCATCTATGGCATGGAACCCAGCCTTGCGCTCTTCGCCAATTTTGTCTTCCTGCAAGCCATTTCGTCGGTCGCCGCGCCCGGTGTGATGGGCGGCGTGCTCATGGCGTCGGTGGGACTGCTCGAATCGATATTGGGCTTCACACCCGAGCAATCGGCTCTGATGATGGCTATCTATCTGGCACTCGACGGATACGGTCCCGCTTGCAACGTGACCGGCGACGGTGCCCTCACGATTGTCATCGACAAGATATTCGGTCCCAAACTGGCTGCAAAAAGCCAGTCATAATCTCAATCTGAAAACCAATTGAATCTTATAAAACAAAAAACACAATTTGCTATTATGAACAAATTTCTAAAAGTCATTATCGCCTTTCTGCTGATGGCGACCGGATGTATCGGAACCATGCAAGCCGATACCCGCAAGATTTTGGTTGTGGGCAATAGCTTCTCCTATGATGCCGTGTTGCAAGAGCTGCTGCCTATCGTTCAGTCTGCCGGTGACGATATCGTGATCGGTTTCCCCTACAAGGGTGGCACAACCCTCGAACTCCACTGGGATTACATCTCAAACAAGACCCAGATCTACAACTACTACACCATCTCGGGCGGAACGCAGAAGTCAACCGGCTCGTCGTCAAAGGTCTTTGACGCCTCGATTGTCAAGGCCCAAGACTGGGACGCCGTTGTCATCCAGACCGACCACAACTACTCGGGCTCATACGAGCACTACTTCCCATATCTGACCGACATCATGTCGTTCATCAAGGAGAACCTCACCAACCAGGATGCTACATTCTACCTCTACATGACATGGGCATACCAGAACGGCTCGTCAAAGCTCAGCGAATTGGTCAGCAAGGGTCTCTACACCGACCAGATGGACCAGTATAACAAGATTGTCGACTGCGCATGGCGCGCCGCCAAAGAAGCCGGCATCGACGAGAACAACATCATCCCCGGCGGTACCGCCGTGCAGAATGGCCGCACATCATACATCGGCGACAACTACAACCGCGACGGATACCACATGAATCTCGAATACGGTCGCTACACCGTCTCGCTGACATGGTATGAGAAACTGTTCGGCAAGAGCGCTCTCGACATCACCTACAAACCCACGACAATCAGCACCTTCTGTGCCAACATGTGCCGCAACGCCGCCCACAAGGCAATCCTCAACCCCAAGGAGGTTACCTCGCTGAGCGACGACTTTGGCGTTGACCCAGACGCTGTGGTTTCGCCCCTCGACCGCCCCGTGCGCGTCAACTTCGGTGTGTCTGACGGCTCCGGCACATCGTCAGACTGCGTGTGGAACAACATGACAGCCTATGTCAAGGATGCCTCGCTCACCGGTCTGTACAACTCTGCCGGCTATGGCACCGACCTCAAGATCAACATCTCGCAGGCATTTGCCGGCGTTGAGACTTCAGGCGCGTCAACAACAGAAACCAGTCTCAACATGACTTCCAAGATGTCGCGTTCTTCGTTCTACGGCACAACCGGCAGTGGCTCCATCACCATCAGCGGTCTCTATCCCGGACAGAAATACGACATCGACTTATTCGCGTCAGCCTCCAGCGAGGACGTGACTGAATACAAGGTGACCGGCACCGAAACCACCACCGTCACCCTCAATGTCAACGACAACGCATCTAATGTGGCGACTGCCAAAGCTGTTGTCGCCGACGACCTCGGCAGAATTATTATCACTGTCGCTGCCGCCGAAGGCTCAAAACAGTACTACATTGGCGCCATGATGATTACGCCCGATCTCGACGTGCCCGGCGTGGGTGTCATCACCCCGTTTGAACCCACAGCAAAAGACCCGTGGGACGGAACATCGATGGTTGAGCCTCGCGTTGATGCTGCCGGCAACTATCTCATCTACTGCGGCGCCGAGCTCGCTTGGATTGCCAACCAGGTCAACCTCAACAAGACCGTCAACGGCGTCAAGCTCATGTCAAACATCGACCTCGGCAACAAGCCCTGGACTCCCATCGGATTTGGTACTAAGCTATACTTCAACGGCAAATTTGACGGCAAGGGATATCACATCACCAACTTCTACATCAACCGCACCGACCTCACCGAGAAAGCATGTTTCGGCGGTCTCTTTGGCTGGACCAACAGTGAGGATTGCGATATCACCAACCTGTATCTTTCGGGCAAAATCGAAGTTCCCGCAGCAGTTACTGCCAAGACCCAGGTCGGCTCATTCATCGGCAAGGCAAACGCACTGGGCAAAATGACCAACTGCCACAGCGATGTCGAAATCGTGGTTGACGGCACTCCCGGATATGTCGGCGGTCTCATCGGATTCATGAAGAATGCCAACGTATCAAACTGCTCGTACTCTGGAACAATCACCGTAAACAACAAGGTCACCAACGGTGTGGGCGGTCTCGTAGCCACTACCAACTCGTCTGTGGAAGGCATCGAGGCATGGATTCACGGCTGCTATTTCAACGGCGCCATTGACTATAAAGGCTCAACAAAACCCTATTACGCCGCTGCCTTCAACTCTTATTCAAACATCTCCATGGGTGCCGAATCAATCACCGATAACTACTCGAGTGGCACAATCAACATCACCGGTTCGAAGGGTCACGGTGTGGCAAGCGGTGTCGTAAATTCTCCCTCATACAAGTCAGAGAACAACTATGCCCTTGACATCTATCCCAGCGGATTCACCGCAACTGGTGTGACATACGCCACCGACGCCCAATTCAAGTCCGGCGAAATCGCATGGCTGCTCAACGGCAACCAGATGGAGTTCCTCATCGGTCAGGACCTCTCCGACCCCGACAGTTATCCCGTTGTCTACAGCGACGCCCTGCGCGTGTATCGCGTAGAGTATGTTGTTGACAAAGAGACTTATACCGTGCAGTACACCAATGCCGAACTGCATCTCCCCGCCGATCCCGAGCTGGAGAACTTTGATGGTTGGGCAGACGAAGCCGGCAAAGACTACACCGACGGCACAGTGCTCGACGGCGACAAGACCCTGTATGCCAAGACCAAGGTCGTCACTTCTGTCGACGCCATCGAATCCTCTGACGTTGTGATTTCGCTCAACGGCAAGACCATGAGCATCAGCAGCCCCGCGGCAATCGGAAACGTCGCAGTCTACTCTATCGACGGCAAAATGCTGCTCAGCACCAACATCAGCGACAACACAGCCACTATCTCGCTCGACGCACTCCAGTCGGGAATGTATGTGGCTCGCGCCGCCAACCGCACCGCAAAAATCATGGTTGAATAAATCCCGATTTTTCAATTTTCTCTTGGTTATATAAGCAAAGAGGTCGTGTCAGACAATCTGACACGACCTCTTTAATTTTAATTATCTCTAATAATATCAGTCGATTGTGCGGGCTACCCAGCCACCGCCGGGAGCGAGATTGATGGTCTGCTTGGTATTGTCGACTGTCACTACGCTCTTGCGATGGTCGGTGGCAATCTTGTGGGCGTTCTTGCCGTCGGCGATGACCTCGAGTTGGCGGCCAAGACATTCGTCGGGCAGCGTAATGGTGAGCGTGCGCGGAGTCCAATCGCCGAGGGCGCCGACAAACCAGCTGTCACCCTTGCGGCGTGCAATGACGATGTATTCGCCGACCTTGGCATCGAGAACTCGAGTTTCGTCCCAGACCGTGGGCACTGCCGCGATGAAATCTATGCTCACCGGCTCACGACGATAGTTGCCGGGCGAATCGCACAGCATGTTGAGCGGCGACTCAAACACCACATACTCGGCAAGTTGATGGCAGCGCGTGCCCTGGCTCATGGGGTTGGCACGACACGGATAGTACATCCCGCGAGCACAATTGCGCATCGCACCCTGGGTGTAGTCCATCGGTCCGGCGACCATGCGGATGAAGGGCAGTGTCACATCATAGCTCACCATGTCGACATCGGGCTTGGACCACTTGAGCTGCTCGAGCCCGAAGACAGCCTCATAGTTGATGACATTGGGATAGGTGCGCTGCAGTCCGCTGGGCTTGCAACAGCCGTGATAGTCGATCATCATGTTGTGGCGGGCGCATACCTCGGCGGCGTCCCACATGAAGGCGCTCATGTCCTGGTCGTCGCGATTGAGGAAGTCGATTTTGAAGCCCTTGACGCCCAGCGCCGAGTAGTGGCTGACCACTGCCTCGAGGTTGAGTTTCATCTGCAGGTAGCCAGCCCAGAGGATGATGCCGACACCCTTTGACGCGCCATAGTCGACCAATTCCTTGATATCGATTTCGGGCACCACGGCAAACATGTCGTTGCGGTCTTTCACAGCCCAACCCTCGTCGAGGATGACATACTCAATGCCATGCTCGGCGGCAAAATCGATGTAGTGGCGATAGGTGGCGTTGTTGACCCCGGCGACAAAATCGACGTCATAGAGTCCCCAGTCGTTCCACCACTCCCAGGCAACCTTGCCGGGCTTGATCCAGTCGACGTCCTTGACGCGCGACGGCGAGGCGAGGCGGTAGACGATGTCGCATTCGGTGAGCGCGCCATCGCGGTCGGTGACGACAAACGCCCTCCACGGCAGCGGACGGGCGCCGTCGATCTCGGCGATATAGTCGTGGCGCTCGGTGACCAGATGCTCAAAGTTGTTGTGGCCGCCCTGGACAACAGCCTTGGGCAGCGGAGCAAATACGCCTCGCAGGGTAGGCGTCAGTGAGTCGCTGATGAGATACATGCCGGGATAGCGCTCGACATCAGCCTCGACGATGCAGAGTTTGCGGTTGGCGGGGAGGTCGACGAGAACGGGAGTGAACACCATGTTTGAGGCGTTGAACGACTGCAATGGCGCATAGGTGTAGCGGTTTTGCATGTCGTTCCAGAACTGCTGTTCGATGGTGGCGTTCTTGCGCTTCTTGCGGTCGCGCACGTATGGCATCCAGGCGTTATAGTTGTCGGCGAGGCGGTATGTAGCGATTTCGTTGGCGAGCTTGTGCTTGCCGCGCGCGGTGTTGACAAATCGGTAGGCGAGGGCGTCGTCATAGAGTCGCACCTCGAGAGCCATGCCATTTGATGCGGTGAGTGTCAAGTGGTTGTAGTGGTCTGTGACCTGCGACTTCTTGTAGAATGGCGAGGCGATGGTGTCGAGTGTGGCGCCCTTGCGGGTCTTCTTGACGACAAACGGCGCGTTGAGTTTCTTCTCGTCGAGCCACTGCACGCCGATGGTCGACGGCGCCATGATTTCGCCGGTCTTGTCGCTCAGCGCGATGGTGATGCTGTCGTCGACATTGACCACGGCGTGAAGGCGGTTGCCCGGCGAGTCGATGCCATACTGGCGACACCACGCGGGGACAACGCACGCGATGGCGGCGGACAATGCCAATAGTCTGGTGGTATGTTTCATAGTCTGAATCGTGTATTTATGTTTTTCAAGAATATCTTCGTCCAACGGCGACTACTGTTTGACGGCTTTGATCACCTGGCGCTTCTTTCGGTCGATGCCCCAGAGATTTCCGGCGTCGTCCATGGCTATACCCTGTCCGGGGAAGGGCACGTCGATGGTGTCGAACCACTCGAGGCGCATTCCCTTGTCGGGGATGCGCACCAGATAGCACTTCTTGGCGTCATGACCGGTCATGTAGAACACGTCGCCGACGAGTATCGCGCCCGAGATGCTGGTGGGGCGCACCTCTTCGACCAGCGCCTTGGGGAGAATCCATCCGCGCTCGCGGCGCCATTGGCTGTCAAACTTCACCAGCTGCGACCACGACACGTCTCTTGCCATCTGTCCGCCGGCGTTGGCACCACTCTTGTCATAGTGGGCAAAGAACACATACCATCCGCCATCGGCTGCGGGCAGCACCCATGTGCACGACCCGTATTCGATGCCCAGGCTCACGGTCTCGGCATGTTCGAGGGTCTTGGCGTCAAAAATCTCGATGGAGCTTGCCATCGGCACCTCGGGAAAGTTGGAGTGCGCGCAATAGAGCTTGCCCTTGTAGACAATGCCGCTGTTGAAGTGGCGTATCACCTCCTTGTCGGGCTCGTGCCAGGTGGTGATGGAGTCGCCCGACTGGCTGTACTTGGTGATGTGATTGTTGTCAATGGCATAGAATGCCGACTTGTCGACCGCCACTGCCTGGGTCGCGTAGGGCGCGTCAAATCGCCTTGCCTCGACATAGCCCTGCGAATATACGCTCGGAGAGCACATGGCAAACAATAGCGACGGTATGAAAAGAAGTCTTGATTTTTCCATTTTGTCTATTGTGAAAAATGAATTGTGTATGGTGAAAAAAAGAAAGGTTATTACTCTAACAGAGTACGCTTGAAGCGAGGGCAATACGTAATATAAAGGCACTATCCTCACACGTCACGTTATTAATAATATTTCATGTATTTTTGGTTAAATATATGCAAATTAAATTTCCAGTGGTTATATTTGCCGCACTATTCTACCAATCACATACCACATGCTGCCGCATGCAACGGCAGTCAGTTGACTCACAACGCATAGAACATTTATGACCTGTCAAATCACATGCAACATCGACAAAAACGCCATGGCGATTACGTATAACCCACGATTTCTCTCTTCTCTTTATTGAACTAAACAATAGTACAAACACAGGTTATATATCAAATCCCTGTCCATGGAACCTAACGAAGACCGACCGCTGATTATCGGACTGAAGAATGGGAATCGGAGATGCTTTGAGAAACTGTTTCTCAAATACTATCCTCGATTCAGGGCATTCATGTTCCGTATCGTGCGCGATGAGTTTGTCGTCGAGGACATGCTCCAAAACATCTTCATGAAGCTCTGGGACAAGCGCGCCACCCTCGACGAGAACCTATCGCTGGTGGCATACATCTATGTTGCCGCCAAATACGAGGTCTACAACTATCTGCGCTACACCAACGCCCACACCACCATCTCGCTCACCGACGCCCGCGGCGACGTCGACCAGCAGTCGCGAGGCGTCGACGAAGAATACGACTACGCCGAGCTCTCGGCACAAATCACCGCCACCATCGCCGCCATGCCGCCACAACGCCGCAAAATCTTCACCATGAACCGCTACGAGTTCCTCAGCGCCAAGGAGATTGCCGCCCAGCTCGGACTATCGCCCCGCACCGTCGAGAAGCATCTCGAGCTCGCCATCAAGACCATCCGCCAGTCAGTCAGCCGCCTGACGCTCCTCACCGTGCTCCTGCTCCTGACTATCGCCTAACGCGCTTCAACAAGCAACCCAAATCGAACCAATCGCTGCACAAAAAACACTTAAAACATAATTTTTTTATCAAATATTTTGCAATTTTCGAATAAATGTGTAAATTTGCCACATCATCACATCGACACGCAGCGCCATAACAAAATATCGATTGATAAATAAACTGGCAGCGGTCGACAGATAGCTAACATCGGCTCCCACAATATATCTATGTTTAACCCTAATGCTGAGATAAACCGGGAGCATCCCAGCCAGTCAAAAATCATATTCCTATGAAACGACTAATCTTTACTTTAGCAGCGAGCTTGTGCATCGCATCCGCATTGCCTCAACAAATGCGCAAAAATGGCAATGCCGCAGAGCCAAAATTATCTTTTTCGCCGACACCGGTAGTTGCGACACAGATGCAACAGGCGTCATTGGCTGCTCCGGCAAAAGCCTCGTCAAAGGTCACATTCAAGGCCAACTATGACCCCGAACGCTATACCAGCGGCTATGTCACAGTATTTGCAGGAACCACAAAAGCCACAGCAAAAATCAACGACACCACCGGAGAGGCAAGCATCAAACTGCCAAGCGCGACTTGGAGCGCGGTCTTCATCTTCACCAAACTCGATGAAAAAGGACGTTCGGTCGGACTGGCTATGGTTGCCAAAGAGGGAACGAAAATCACAGCGGCGACGACTATCGAGGCCAACATGGATGATGCCACTCACCACTACCAGTTCGACAGCTACAACCATGACGGAACAGCAACAAAACTCTCAAAATATCGCAATGTGACAACCGACGACGCAACCACCCAGGAGCTTGTCGAGAAAGGCAACACACTGTATATGCGCATATTTTCACACTTGTGGCACAAAGATCTCGGTTCGCTCTTTTCGCTCTACTATGACGCGCTCAGCGAGATTGTAGATGATGATACGGCAAGCGACCCATATCGAGTGATGGATGTGTGGATGAACGACTGCAGCGAAGACCTCTACCCCGTCCAGGTCAGAGGCATACAGACTGCCGCCGATTCATACGAAAACATAACAATATTCCCTGACGGATACGAGAATGTTTCGACCAACAAAGACAATACATTCTACAAGATCCCTGTCCCGACATTCCAGCAGACATGGTGGGGATCGGTACAAGAACACCAGACCAGCGACCCAATGTGGGCTGAGATCACCCAGTCAATCGGCGACATCTCCGTGCCCAAGGGTGTCTATAAGGGCATAGAGCGTGACGACCTGCGCAATCTGTGGGTATGCATGCCCGACAAATCGAGCAAAGTGTCAGAGATGGTGACCAAGGTACAGCCCGAATATGACGATGCCGTTCTGAACTACACCACCGAGACATACACCAATGATGACGGTTCATCCTACACCTACGAGTGGATTTACAGCGCGCCGAGCGACACCCCCGAACTGTATATAGACCTCAAGGGCAACAAGGCAGTCAAGCCCCAACTCGAATATGGATATTATTATATGAACGGTCTGCCCGAGAACGACTTTGGATATACACATCCCTATGTGCCGAGCTGGGATCAGTTTGACGGCAAGACAATGGGCAAGGGCATGCCGTTTGCTCACTCGTTCTTCTCTGGATATGACGGAGAATCAAAGGATCTGATTGTTCAGTTCTATGGTTCTGGTTCGACAGTTCTCAATACTTACTATTGGACCTCGCCATTTTCTATCAAATTCAATGATCAGACTGTCGACACATCCAAATATGAATCAATTCTCGACTGGATTTACAGCGATGATGTCACCGGCAAGGGCAAATATGATGTCGAGATGAAGAGTGTGCCGGGTGAATACGACGGATTGACATCGCAGGTAGTGTTCAGCGCCGGTTTTGATCAGTCGCGTGAAGATTCAACCTGTCCCGCTGTACAGATTGCCGACTTTGTCAACAAGGATGGCGAACACACCAACGAGTTCAGTAGCGCTGCCGACGGCATATTCCATATCGTGGCAGGCGACTTCAAGTGGGACAAGGAAAACTACGTCTTTGCCCATTCGGAACTGAAGCCTACAGTCGAATACGCGCCTTATGGCACAGAAGCATGGACCGAGCTCAATGTCGCTGCCGACAATACTGTCAGCGCTGCCGTTTGCTATGCCAAAGCCTACTCTGCAAGTCTCGCCGGCATCACCGAGAAAGCTTCGCAAGGATGGTTTGACATGCGCATCACCATGACCGACCCGTCGGGCAATTATATGAAACAGACAATCTCACCCGCCTTCAAAATCAACGAGTTGGCTGGTGTGGCAACGGTTTCGGCAGGTAGCTTTGAACTTCATTCGGCCAATGGTCGCGTATGGGTGACCGGAGCCGAGAACCCACAGATTGAGGTATTTGGCATTGATGGCGCGACAGTAGCCAAGGTCAAAGGCAACGAGGTGGGCAGTCTTGCAAGTGGCGTTTACATTGTCAAGGCAAGCAACGGCAAGGACACGATTGTTCGCAAACTGTATATAAAATAATCACTTTTTGGAGTGTGAATCTCATGGGAGGCCTTCGGGCCTCTTTTTTTGTGCTTTCGCGCTGAGCCCTTCTCAAACCAACAGGACATCCTATAGGGCACTCCGCCGCTATGACATTGCCATTTTTTTTGCTTAATAATGGTTTAATATTAAAAAAATTGCTATATTTGCGGTTGTATATCAACTTGCACCTTATAGGGCGACACGATGACAATAACTGATGTCCATATCAAGCCTCCTCTACATCCCTGACTTGAACTAAGATCTTTCAATTAACTCAAAAACAAATATTCTTATGAAAAAATTAGTCTCACTCATCGTGCTCGTGGCATTATGTTTTGCCGCAGCCGTGGCACAGCCCAAAAGCAATGACAAAACGCTTTGGAAGACAGCTAAAAAAGAAGCCAAAAAACTCGAAAAAGACGGCTGGAAAGTCGATGGCTCCATGCCCCTTGAGAATGTGCTCTACAACCACTACCAGAAGCTGAGCGACGAAAACAATCAGGAACTCATCGCCAACGTGCTGGGCAACACCAGCGTCAAGACCCTCAACCAGGGACAGCAGTGGGCTGCCACAATGGCAACCATCTCATACGCCAAGCAGGCTGGTCAGACCGTCAGAGGACGCATCGCCGCCGAAGTCGGTGCCGGAACAGAAGATATGCCTTCGGCTGACTCTTTCTACGAAGGATACGAGAGCCAGGTCGAGAAGCAAATCAAAGGCGAACTCAAAAAATCATTCTCGCTCTACAGAGAGAAAAGCAACGGAACAATCGACTACAAGGCATACTACGTAGTCAACGAAGAGAATGCCTCCAAGGCTCGCATCCGCGCCATGGAACTCGCCCTCAAGGAATCGGAAGTCGCCCAGGCAAACGCCGAGAGAATCTCCAAGTTTGTTCGCGAAGGCTTTGAAGTGTCTAACGACTAACGCCTCATGATGAAGAAGATACTGCAATTGTTGCTTATCCTCTTTTCGTCAATATCAATCTACGCGCAAAAGGAGGAAGTCACCTCTGTCAAGTCTGTCAGAGGTGAGTTCTCCGTTGCGCTTGCACATTCGGACGTCACCGGGCGCGAAGCCACGCAACGCGCCCGCGACGACGCCAAGCGACGCGCCATCGAGCAAGTGTGCGGCGAGCGCATCAAAATCTGGGACCAGATGGAGTCGTCATCTGCCGGAGACGCATTCAACAGCCTCGCCATCAAGCAAACCGACGGCGAGATTGTCGAGTTCAAAATCATCTCCGAAGGTCAGGACAAAGGCTCGAGAGACTCCGAAACCATATTCTATTGCGTGGCAAATGTCAAGGTCAAGAAGGGTCTGCCACCCGACCCCAACTTTCGCGCCTCGGTCAACGGCATCAAGAGCGTCTACTTCACCGGCGACAAGCTCAAGTTTGACGTCACACCATTTCGCGACTGCTACATGAAGGTTTTCCTCTTTGAGGACGCCAACACCGGCTATATGCTCTACCCCAACATCTACGACCGTCCCCAACTGTTCACCGCCGGCACCAGCGTCGACATCACCGACTCGCCATACTATGAATTTGAGCTCACCAAGTCGGCGCCCGGTCCCAAGGAAATCAACCGACTGGTCTTTGTCTTCACCAAAAGCGAGCGGCCGTTCAACGAACAAGTCACCTCACGCGCCGAAATCGAGAAGTGGATGGCAACAATCCCCAACGACCAAAAATTCCTCCATTTCGCCGTCATCGAAATCCGAGACAACTAACACTGAAAAACTCCCTTGGATATGCGACCATCAATCAACTCATACCGCCATATTTTAGCAATCGTGCTGCTCACGCTCATCGCAATGCCGGCGTGGGCAAACATCTGTGTAGATGGCATCTATTATGAGATTAAAGGGAATGAAGCCCATGTGACATGGAAAGCCCAGGGAGAACATGTCTACACAGGCGACATTACGATTCCTTCGCACATCACCTATCAGGGTAAGACTTATACAGTTACCGCCATTAGCAAATGGGCGTTCAGTGATTGCGACCACTTGACTTCGGTAACCATCCCAAACACGGTGACATCCATTGGTGAGGGTGCATTCGCCTGGTGCGACAGCTTCGCCTCGGTCACCATACCCAATTCGGTAAAGACTATTGGTGAGTCTGCATTCAGCTCCTGCAAAAGCCTCGTCTCTGTCATCTTACCCAATTCGATAAAGTCGATTAGTAATCGTACTTTCGACTGTTGCTTCAGCTTGACCTCAGTTTACATACCAAACTCCGTAAAATCTATCGGCAAGTGGGCATTCTGTTCGTGCCATTTGGGATCGTTAGTAATCCCAAATTCGGTAAAGACGATTGGTGAGAATGCTTTCCGGATGTGTTTCCACTTGAAATTTGTTTACATACCAAACTCTGTAAAGTCTATCGGCGAGGGCGCATTTTACGACTGCCAAAGCTTGGAATCTGTCACCGTACCCAAGGCCACATCAATTGGCATACTTACTTTCGCTTTCATCCAGGTCATCAGAAGCGATGCAGGACAAGCTCCAGCCACAAATCTTGATGGCTCAATCCGTTACACCGACTATATTTCCAACATAGCAGGCACATGGGAGAAATTCTTCACCACTAAGAATATTCAGAAACCCAACATTGCCGACGCCTCAGACATCAAGCTGCAGGTGGAGCGCGAGATAAACGATTGGCAGAAAAAGGGAGAATTTGAGTCCTCTGCACAGTGGCAACAACGTGTCAACGAAACTACCCGCAGTGCCAAGGTCAATGAGATTACCTCAAGAATTCAGTCAGAGAATAAGCGTAAGGTGGATGATTACAACTACAAATTGGCAAATTGCAAAAAGGAATACGAAGCAAAAATCAAAAGCGCTTCCGATGAATATTGCTGGTCAAAAGCCAACCAGTTTGCCTTGCAACCGTTTGAGCTCAAGCCCTATGACGCCGACAACCAGAGCTTCCTCATCAGCTCGCAGACCGCCGGCGATATTCTTCTGCCGGTGCCGATTGACCAGGCTCAGAATTTCAAGCAGAACTGGAGCGATATCAAAAAAAATATCAAGGCGGAGTATGTGCCCGTCGGCAACGACGTGGCGCTCAAGAGCGTGACTTTCGGCGACTACACCTACGACAGCAACACCAAGGCAAACTATGCCGTGACGACTGTCGACTACAATTTCGCGCCCATCGAGATTTCGGATGTCGATCTCGCCGCGGTCGACACAAATTTGACGCCATCGCCGACGCAAGTCCCTCGATGACGGTGTCTAACCCCGAGGCAAAGACTGTGGCGACCACCAAGGTAACTCCCCAGC
>X1_Eurasian_Beaver__coassemble_17_pt1 | contig 26046 bp, 20 predicted proteins | sample X1_Eurasian_Beaver__metabat2_high_PE_005 | metagenome-assembled genome bin X1_Eurasian_Beaver
GTGGATCACAAGCTTCATGTATGGGCTGTTGCGTCCCATGGACGGTATTGCGCCCTATCGCATGGAACCGGCGGTGACGCTCCCCGACGGACAACAGATGTCCAAGTTCTGGCGCGACAAACTCACCGACATGCTCATCGACAGCGTTGTCGCCGACGACGGAATATTGCTGCATCTCTCGACCGCCGAGTACGAGCAGCTCTTTGACTGGAAACGAGTTTGCCGTCAAGTGCGGGTCGTGCAACCGCTGTTCTATGTCCGCACAAAGGGCGTACTCAAAGTGCAGGCAGTGTGGGCAAAGTCGTGCCGCGGCGCCATGACGAGATTTGTCATCGACAACCGCATCAACTTGCCCGAGCAACTCCGTGCATTCAGCCTCGACGGCTTTCAATTCCAGCCAACGCATGGCGATGTCGACCACCCATATTACATAAAATGACGCATCGTCGGCGACGATGACACATCACGCGGACTTCGAATCCGCCGAGCCGGAGAGCGGCTCACATTATTTCAATACATTATCACCAAGATTCTATGTGGCTTATTCTTGCTTTTGTTTCGGCAGCGCTCCTGGGCTTCTATGACGCTGTCAAGAAATATTCTTTGCGCGGCAACGCCGTGATACCCATCCTGTGGCTCAACACGCTATTTTGCGCGCTATTCTTCGTGCCCGCCATCACATTGTCGGCGCTCGGCACAATCCCCGAGCAATCGGCTCTGTTCACTCCCGGGTGGGTGTGGCACGAACAAAAATTCATTCTTCTCAAGGCATTCATCGTGCTCAGCTCTTGGGTGATGGGCTACTACGCACTCAAGCATTTGCCGCTCACCATCGTCGGACCCATCAACTCCACACGTCCCGTGATGACAGTCGTCGGAGCGCTGCTTATCTTCGGCGAGCAACTCAATCTCTGGCAATGGGCGGGTGTCACACTCGCCATCGTGTCGTTCTATCTGCTCAGCCGCACCGGCCGTCGCGAAGGCATCAAATTCACATCCAACATCTGGATTTATCTGCTTGTCGGCGCGGCAATGACCGGCGCTGTCAGCGGGCTGTACGACAAATTTGTGATGATGCCAGTCGAGCAAGGTGGACTCGGTCTCAACAAAATGACAGTCCAAGGGTGGTGCAACATCTACCAGCTGTGCATGATGTCTATGGCGATGATGGCGATTTGGTTCCCCACCCGACGCTCATCGGCACCATTTGTCTGGCGCTGGAGCATCCTGTTTATCAGCGTATTTCTGACACTCGCCGACATGGCATACTTCTACGCACTGTCATTCCCCGACGCCATGATAGCCGTCGTCAGCATGGTGCGCCGCGGCAGCGTCATCGTGTCATTCCTCTGCGGCGCCATCATCTTCGGCGAGAAAAACCTCCGCGCCAAAGCCTTCGACCTCTTCCTCATCCTCCTCGGCATGCTCTGCCTCTGGTTCGGAACCACCTAACCCACTTGCTCACATTCAGCACCCAGCGTCAAACAATCATTTAATAAAATCGAATATTTGATTTTAAAAAAAAATTATTAACTTTGCGTTTGGTATGAAAGACTTTCAACACGACATAGCACGCGCCATTGCTGTACTCAATGCCGGCGGCACCATCCTATATCCTACCGACACTGTCTGGGGCGTGGGATGCGACGCCACAAACGACGAAGCCGTCAGACGGGTTTATGCCCTCAAGAGACGCGACGACGCCAAGGCGCTGGTGACTCTCGTGGGCGACTCCGACGACCTTGCCAATGTCACGGGGCATGTTTCGGCGCAAGTGAAACATCTGGCTTGCAACTCCACACGACCAACGACGGTCATATATGACCGACCTGTCGGACTGTCGACGCTGGTCGTAGCCGAGGATGGATCGGCAGCCATAAGGCTCACCCACGAGAAATTCTCTGCCATGCTATGCCAACAATTCGGCAAGCCTCTGGTATCGACCTCGGCAAACATCAGCGGACATCCCGCACCGGCGAGGTTTGACCAGATTGACAATGAGATTGTCGACGGCGTCGACTATGTCTGCGAGTCACGACGCGACGAGGACAACGGTGCTCCGTCGCGCATAGTCAAGGTCAATGCCGACGGCTCGATTACCATCTTACGCGACTGACCGACAGCCGACAATCGCCACAAGTGTCTATCACTCCTATTGAAAAAATGAACGCAAACGTCAAACATCAAAGATACCTGTATATATTCTGCGATTTTGTGACCATCAATCTCGGATGGTTGCTCTTCAACATCGTGCGGTATTTCACGGTCGATGAGTCGTTTGCCTCATTCTGTTCGCTGAGCGACTTGCTTCTATCCACAAACATTCTGCTCGGACAGTTGGTGTTTCCGCTTATGACGATGGCGTTGTATGGCATATCGGGATATTATGACAACGTATTCTTCAAATCGCGACTTCAGGAGATGGGCAACACCATGGGTGTGTCTGCCATCGCCGCGTTCATCATATATTTTGTGGCACTGATCAACGACAACATTCCCGAACGCATTCTCAACTATGAGATCATCTTCATCCTCTGGATGTTGCTGTTCATGCCGACCTACGTCGTTCGCGCCATCATCACCCAATACACCGCCCGGCGCATTCGCAAACGCGAAATCGGATTCAACACGCTCATCATAGGCACCGGAGCTGAGGCTGAGAGAATCGCCACCGTCATCGAGTGCGGTCGACACAACCGGGGATTCAAGCTCTGCGGATTCATCGATACGTCCGGAGGACAACGCGCCAAGGTCAGGTATCTCGGTCACCCTGTGCTCAAACAACACCAGCTTAGGGCCGCTTGCGAAGAGCTTGCCATAGAGCGATTCATCATCGCCGACACCCCCGATGGCATCAGTGCCACCGGACAGATGGTCAACGACTTGTTGTCTTATGACAAGTCGATATACATCACCCCCGACCTCTACAACATCATGGCGCTGAGGCCACACACCAGCGACATCGCGTCAGAGCCATTCATCGACATCACCTACGGCTCAATCAAAAACACCACTCGCAACCTCAAGCGTCTCGGCGACATATTCACCTCGGCAATGGCGTTGCTGTTCCTGTCGCCGGTATATGCCCTCATTGCACTGATGGTCAAGCATGAGGACGACGGACCGATATTCTATCGCCAAGAGCGCATCGGGCTGCACAAACGTCCGTTCAAGATCATCAAATTCAGAACAATGGCGGTTGATGCCGAGAAAGACGGTCCGGCGCTGTCATCGGACAACGACAACCGCATCACCCGCGTGGGAAAATTCCTGCGCAAATATCGTCTCGACGAGCTGCCCCAGTTCTGGAACGTGCTCGTCGGCGACATGTCGATTGTGGGTCCAAGACCCGAGCGCCAGTACTACATCGACCAAATCGTGCGCCGCGCTCCATACTTCAATCTCCTCCATCAGGTGCGGCCGGGCATCACATCATGGGGCATGGTCAAATATGGCTATGCGACAGATGTCGACCAGATGCTGGCGCGCCTCAGATACGACTTGATCTACATCGAGAACGTCTCGCTCTCAGTCGACCTCAAGATATTGATTTACACGTTCAACACAGTACTAACCGGTAAAGGAATTTGACAATAAAGTGAAAGCCCAGACACCCCCTCCACAATGGTTCATGAACTTCCTCGAGTGGCGCGAAAAGCACGTCTCGGAGAAGACGTTCATGATGTTCCTGGCGCTTATTGTCGGTGTGCTGGGAGGCTTGGCGGCGATGGTGCTCAAAATGCTCATCTCGCTCATCTCAAGCACTCTCACAGCAAACATCAACGTCAACGAGGGAAACTACATATACATCATCTACCCGGCATTGGGCGTGATTCTCACAGCGCTCTATGTCAAGTTTGTCGTGCGCGACAACATCTCGCACGGCGTCACCCGCGTGCTCTATGCCATCTCGCGCAACAAGAGCCGACTCAAACGCCACAACATCTACACGTCGATGATAGCGTCGTCGGTGACAATCGGATTTGGCGGGTCGGTCGGCGCCGAGGGTCCAATCGTCTACACCGGCGCCGCAATCGGTTCAAACCTCGGCTCGATATTCCGCATGTCGCCGCGTGTGCTGATGATACTCGTCGGATGCGGTGCCGCCGCCGGTATCGCCGGCATCTTCAAGGCACCAATCGCCGGCATGCTTTTCACCCTCGAGGTGCTCATGATCGACCTCACAACCGTGTCGGTCATGCCTCTGCTCATCGCATCAATCACCTCTGCCACAATCGCCTACACATACACCGGATTTGACTTCGAGTTCTTCTTCATCCAGAGTGTGGACTTCACAGTCGTCAAGATTCCGTTTGTCATCGTGCTCGGCATTGTCTGCGGACTCGTGTCGCTCTACTTCACCAAGGTGATGAATCTCATGGAGAACTTCTTTGGCAAGTTCAAGAACCCCGTTCTCAAGACCCTCACCGGTTGCGGCATACTCTCGCTGCTGGTTTTCATCTTCCCGCCGCTCTACGGCGAAGGCTACGACTCAATCATCGGCCTGCTCAGCGGCAACAGCTCTGACATCGTCAACGGCTCGCTATTCTACAGCGAAGGCCACCAAGTGTGGTTCATCGCCCTGTTCATCATGCTCATCATCGCCACCAAGGCATTCGCGACATCGGCGACAAACGGCGCCGGCGGTGTCGGCGGCACATTCGCTCCCTCGCTGTATGTAGGTTGCATGACGGGATTTCTCTTTGCCTACATCTCCAACCTCTGCGGATTCGACACCGTGCTGTCCACCAAGAACTTTGCCCTCATCGGCATGGCTGGCGTGATGAGCGGAGTCATGCATGCCCCACTCATGGCAATCTTCCTCACCGCCGAACTCACAGGCGGCTACCAGCTGTTCCTGCCACTGCTCATCGTCTCGACAATCGCCTACGGCACCATCAAGATATTCGAGCCCTATAGCATCTACACCATGCGTCTGGCACAGCGCGGCGAGTTGCTCACCCACCACAAGGATAAGGCGGTGCTCACCCTGCTCAAAGTGCGCAACGTCATCGAGACCGACTTTCTGCCCGTCTCGCCCGACATGAACCTCAAGCAGATGGTGGATGTCATCTCGCAGTCGCACCGCAACCTATTCCCCGTGCTCAACGACAGCAACGAACTGATTGGCGTCGTCACCCTCGACGAAATACGCAACATCATGTTCCGCCCCGACCTCTACAAAAAAATCTATGTCAACAAGTTCATGTCGATGCCCCCGGCGCGCATCGAGGTCAACGACTCAATGGACGAGGTGATGAAGACATTCGACCGCACAGGCGCTTGGAACCTGCCGGTTGTCGACAACGGGGTGTATGTCGGATTTGTCTCCAAATCAAAGATTTTCAACTCCTATCGCCGAGTGCTCAGACACTACAGCGACGACTGAAAATTGAACCGTCGAAAACTTCTGTTTGTTAGTGAATATATCACTCGGTTAAAAACCCATAACAATCTTCAAAATAGCTCAGAAAATTAACTCTTAAATTCTCAACTATTATAAAACAAAACATTTTAACGTTATGAAAAAGTTTTTCTATCTTCTGCTCCTGGCTCTGCCACTCGCCTTCGTATCATGTAGCGACGATGACGATCTGCCAAACGTGACATTCAACCTCGTCGTAGGTGATGGCAACGAAATGGTTGACAACACAATCTATGTACCCGTAGGCACCGACCTGACAATCAGCCAGCTCTCATGCACCAACGTTGACGAGAAAAAGGCGGCTACAATCACAAACGCCACCTACTTCATCGACGGCTACCGCCTCGGCACATCTCTCGTTGCCCCCTACTCCATCTCAATCCCCACAACCGAGATGTCGGTTGGCAAACACACTCTTTCGATCGAGACCACCGTTCTTGCCGTTGACAAGACTCCCGCCTTCGCAATCGTAAGCTATCCCGTCGAAGTCGTAGCATCAGCTTCAGACATGCCCGGCGCCGCCAAATAACGGCTCTCCGACCCAAATCATCAGTCAAAAGCATATCGCGCCGCATCCCCAACGATGCTCGGCGCGATTTTTTTGCGGTTTTAACAAAAAAAATTGCTGAAACTCTTTGTGTTGAGCGACAAATTCACTATCTTTGACTAAACTTTAAACCCATTATATAGTCTAAGGGTTATAGATTATACAAAACGATGTTTAACCGCTTATTTACACGACACAATATGAGAACAAAAAGCATGTTCTTCAAAATAATGGCCCTCGCGCTCATCGGAGTGCCTGCCACCGCCGGCGCGCAGGACTTTGAGGACGACATATACTACAATCCTTCAAAGAGCACAAAGCAGACCGTCAAGGTGCAGCAAAAAACCGTATCCATCGACAAGAACCAATACAACGACTGGATGTCGTCTGACTCCTACTCTTATGCATCGGGGTCGACACGCGACGTCGACGAATACAATCGCCGATACAATTTCGCCGACACGGTTGCCGTCGACTCGGTGGCAACCGATGACTTCACCTACACACGTCGCATCCAGAAGTTCTACAACCCCGAAGTCGTAGAAGCTCTCGGCGACCAGGATCTCATCGACCTTTACTATTCGTCTGACGACAACCCCACAATCAACGTCTACAACATCAACACCTGGGGCGGATATCCCTACAGTTCCTACTATTGGCCCTACAGCTCATGGGCATGGAACTACTGGGGCCCGTCATGGTCAATATCCTTCGGAAGCCCCTGGTGGGGCGGCTGGGGATACAATCCCTGGTGGGGCTTTGACCCGTTCTGGTCATGGAGCTGGGGCTGGGGTCCGTCATTCGGTCCCGCATGGGGTCACGGCTGGGGACATGGTGGAGGCATGGCTTGGCATCCCGCCACGACATCTCCCGGCGCCTCGCGTCCCCACGGATATGCCGGTGCCGGCTCGGCAAACGGCAGATATGGCTCAAGAGGCGGCAGCTACACTCCCTCTGGCGCAGCTGTAGCCGGCAACCGTCCCGGCAACATGGGACGCGGCCGCAATGGCTCATCGTCGACTAAAGCCTCACAGCCCGCAGCATTCTCGCCCGGCTCGTGGTCGGCATCCGAATCAAGCAGTTCGTCGAGCGGTCGCGGACGCATAAACGGCAACAGTTCAAGTTCGAAATCAGACCGCAATAAAAACTACAACAGCAGCAGCAATAGCAACAGTAACTCCAGCAACAGCTATCGCAGCTCGGGCAGCTCGACCCGCTCAAGCGGATATTCGGGTGGCTCATACAGCGGTGGCCGTGGCGCCGGTTCACATGGCGGCGGCAACTACGGAGGTGGTGGCGGCGGTCGTGGACGTCGTTGAGCATCGCTCCAACTTCGCATCATAAATCTCACAATATCAGTATCCCCCAATAGAAAACAATCATCTTGAATCATATGAAAAGGTTCATCATCCCCGCTATCGCATGCGCCCTCGCCCCGATAGCTTCAGCACAGAGCGCAGTTGACGCTCTCCAGATCACCCAAGGCGACTTCAAGGGCACTGCCCGATTCATGTCGATGGGTGGCGCGTTCACTGCTCTCGGCGGCGACCTCTCGTCGCTCACCGTCAATCCCGCCGGCATCGGAGTATATCGCCGCAATGAAATCGGTGCCACTGTTGACCTCAACTTCATCAACAACAGCAGCGAATCATCAGCATCCAACACGCTCACCAAGTTCAGGCTCAACAACGTCGGATACATCGGCACGCAGTTCTTCAACAACGGCAACACCACTTTCTCGTGGGGATTCAACTACAACCGCGCAGTCAGCTTTGACCGCACCGTCGGCGCTTACGCCAAATCGACATCGACATCGCTCACCAACTATATAGCCAGCTTCACCAACGGCACCTCGGCATCGGATATGGACTTCTCGACCAACTACAATCCATACCTCAACTCGAGCGCCGACTGGCTCAGCATCCTGGCCTACAATTCATACCTCATCAACAATCGCCCCGGCTCAGACACCCAATACGAAGGTCTGTACAAGAACGGCACCACTGCCGACGCCGATCTCTATGTGCGCGAGCGCGGATATGTCGACCAGTATGACTTCAACTTTGGCGGCGGCGTCAACAACGTCATCTATTGGGGTATCGGCATCGGCGTCACTGACCTCAAGTACACCCGTCAGACCGTATATTCCGAGAGTCTCGAGAATGCCCAGATATATCAGGAATCCAATGGCACATCGAGCCTCGTCACCGGTGACGCCGGATATTATCTCAACAACTACAAGCAGCTCAGCGGCACAGGCTGGAACATGAGTTTCGGTCTCATCTTCAAGCCCGTAAACGAGTTCCGCGTCGGCGTCGCATTCCACACACCCACATGGTATCAGCTCAGCTACGACTACGACGGATCTGTCCGGTACAGCTACGCATATTCCAACGGTACTGTTCTCAGCAACGACAACAGCAGCGACCCCGAATACACCGAATACGCCGGCTTTGACTGGAAGCTCCGCACCCCGTGGAAGTTTGACGTCGGTGTCGCCGCAGTCCTCAACAGCTCGTTGATTGTCAGCGCCGACTACGAATACTGTGCATATCCCAAGACCAGCGTCCAGAATGCCGTATACAACAACGGATTTCTCGTGCGCTACGAAGATGACGCTTATGTCAACGCCGACATCAAGGACTATACCCAGGCTGCCAACACCGTGCGCGTCGGTCTCGAATACCGTCTGACACCCGCCTTCAGCCTCCGCGCCGGATACAACATCACCACATCCAACATCAACGCCGAGACACGCGACGGATACAACGAAGTCCTCACCATGGGCACCGACCCGTCGTACTCGCTCGACAAGGTATCGCAAAACATCGGCCTCGGCTTCGGATACCGCTTCGGCAAATGGTATCTCGACGGAGCCTATGTACTCGGAGTACGCAAATCCATTCTCAAGCCCTATACCGACTGGAGCTACAACAACAGTTCCTATTCTTCGCCGACATTTGATGTCAACGAGACACAAAACTCAGTCGTGCTCTCGCTCGGCTACCGGTTCTGAGAACAAAATAATCACACCTAACAATCTTCCTCACCTTAATCAATTCTAAATTTTAAAGAACCAATATTATGAAACTATCAAAATGGCGCACGCTCACAGCGTGCGTCATCTTTGTGACTTTCGTCACAGCGACTTGCGACTCTTGGGGTTGCACGTCGATGCTGGTTGGCTCGGGCGCATCGCGTTCGGGTCGCCCCATGTTATGGAAAAACCGCGACACCGGAACCGAACACAACTTCATCGAACGGGTGAGCAAGCCCGGCTGCTATACTTATGTCGGGCTGTTCAATGGCGGCGACTCGCTGCTGCGCAAAGCATGGCTGGGCATGAACGAGAAAGGTTTCGCCATCATGAATACCGCCTCCTACAATCTCGCGCCCGACACTGCCAAAGTCAAGGACCGCGAGGGCGAGGTCATGAGACGCGCCCTTGAGGTGTGCCGCACTGTCTCCGACTTCAAATGTCTGCTCGACACGCTTCCAAAGCCCATGGGAGTGCAGGCAAACTTCGGCGTCATCGACGCCCACGGCAACGGCGCATTCTTTGAGACCGACGACTACAAATACACCGTCTTTGACCTCAAGGACACCCCTGACGACTATATCGTGCGCACCAACTTCTCCGAGACCGGCAACGACACCGACGGATACGGATACATCCGCCGTTGCAACGCCGAGACACTGCTTGCCGACAAGATGAACTCTCGTGACCTCGTTCCCGAAGACTTCACAGAGACATGCTCGCGCTCGTTCTACCACTCGCTGCTGGGTCGCGACATGGCTGCCGAATCAGCGCGCTGGGTCGTCGACCAGGACTTCATCCCCCGATACTCTACCAGCGCGTCTGTGGTCATTGAGGGCGTCAACAGCGAGGATGACGCGCACGATATGGTGATGTGGACCGCCATAGGATATGCCCCCTGTGCCGTTGTCAAGGCTGTGACCATCGACAGCATTCCCGACGAATTGCGCCCAACCGCCAAGGGATGGCGCTCTCCCGAGTGCAACCGCGTTGTCGAGCTCAAGCGCCAGGCATTCCCCATACACCGCGGCAGCGGACGCCACTACATTGACATGGACTTCGTGCGACGTGAGTCGCAATCGGCTCACAAACAGAGCATGATGAACTATCGCGCATACCGCGACGCCCACCCGGCAAAACTCACCAAATAAACCACATAAATCACACACCCCCCAACTCAGATAGACAAGCAATATGAACTCAGCAATTCTAACGGTGTTTCTACTCATCATCTCCAACGTGTTCATGATGTTCGCGTGGTATGGACACCTCAAGCTCCAACAGACCGGATTCTCATCCAACTGGCCTCTGTGGGCAGTCATTATTTTCTCGTGGGCAATAGCGTTGCTCGAGTACATCTTCATGATTCCAGCCAACCGCATCGGCTACGACAAAAACGGCGGACCATTCTCGCTCATGGAGCTCAAGGTGATGCAAGAGGCCATCACGCTCATCATCTTTGTCATCTTCACCGCCTTTGTTTTTGGGAACGAGCCACTCAAGTGGAACCACATCATGTCGTTCATACTGCTCGTTTGCGCCGTCTGGCTGGCGTTTCTCAAATGAACAACCAATCTGCGCTGGACAAAACAAAAGAACAGGCGTCATCCCATCGTGGGCGACGCCTGTTCTTTGTTTATCTTTTTCTCGCGCGCTTATTCGGCGGTCTGTGCTGCATCGGCGGCTTCTGCTGCTTCAGCTGCTTCGTCTTCCTTGATTTCGTCATCCTTGAACTTGGTGATGCCGGCACCAACGAGAATGTTGTACCACTGGAACACCTTGCGGATGTCGCTGGTGTGCACGCGATCTTCGTCAAAGTCGGGAAGGAATTCGCCGAAGTACTTGCGGATCTCTGTCTCGTTCATATTCTTGACGTCAACGGGCTGACCGTTGGTCTTGTCAGAGATGCTCTGGAATACAGCGTATAGGGGAGTATCGTCGCCGGTGGTGTACATCGAGATGTCTGCCAACGACAGCACCTTGTCATGCGAGTACGCGGGCTGACGCTTGCCGGTGGTCACGTTCTCGACAATCAACATATTCTTGCTTTGGCTGATAAAGCGATACAGTCCCGGTTTGCCGGCGATTGATAAAATTCGTTCGATCATTGTGGTTGATATTTAACGTTAATGTTTATTAGACTAATCGGTTTGGGAGGTCGGTGGCGCTATGGGCACGCGACCAACTTTAGAACGCCCAATCGATTTGTTTGGTTGTACTTATTATATCGCAAAATTACTAAAAATTCCGCAATCTCAACGTATTCCGACCTATTTAGACGTTTTTTTTACGATTAAACAATTTTTTTAGTCACAAACCAATCTAATTTTCAAACTTATCACTAAATTTGCACTCGGCAGATTAGGCGGAAATGACCCGCGTCTGCCGTATTTCACCATTAAATAATCAAACTAACCAAAATGTTCCGTAAAATTATTTTGATTGCGACCCTGGCATTCTCCATTCATTCCACTATTGCCTTCGACATCAACTCGCTCGTCAGTGGTCTGACTAAGAGCTCTACCTCGTCATCATCGACATCAACAACGACAACGACATCATCGTCTTCGTCTACAAAAGACAACAACTCAAAAAGCTCATCATCATCGAGCAGCCTCAGCTCGCTCCTCAGCGGACTCACCGGCTCATCATCGTCTTCTTCGTCGTCATCAAGCGACAACACCACCACACAGAGCAGCTCGTCGAGCGGTCTCAGCTCTCTGCTCAGCGGCCTCGGCAGCACCATCTCAAACCTCACATCCACTTCCAACTTCGACACCTCGTCGCTCGTCGGAACATGGGACTACACCTCGCCCGCCGTATCGTTCAAGGGTGACAACGCGCTCTCTAACGTCACCGGCGCCGCCGGCTCGACTGTAATCGAAAACAAACTCTCGTCATACTACTCCAAGTTTGGTCTCACCAGCCTCGTGCTCACCGTCAGCGACGATTTGAGCTTCCAGATGAAACTAAAAAAGGGTACACTCAAAGGCACTATCGAGAAGGATGGCGACGAACTCGTATTCAACTTCAAGGCTTTCGGCTCATACAAGATCGGCAAAATCGCATGTATGGCAACCAAGTCGGGCTCGACACTCAACCTCACATTCGACGCTTCAAAAATCATCTCGATTGCAAACACCGTGGCTTCGATCTCAAACATGAGTACTTTTAAGACTGCCGCGTCTCTGCTCTCGTCATACGACAACATCTACGTCGGTTTCAAGCTCAAGAAATCCAATTGACATCATGAGTGATTGATGAAATTTGACATCACGAAAATATTAGGCGAACGTCTGACCAACATCCTCATCAACACGAGGGTGAGAGTCAGACGTTTTATGGTTCATGGCCACGCCCGCATCATGACCGCGCTGCGCGTCGCCGAAGTGATGTCGTCGATCATCTCACTGCTGTGCCTCACCGGACTCATCGTCTACATCGGGTTTGACCACAATCCGCAGAGCAAGGCCATGATACTCCACGGCCTGCACTTCGCCCAATGGTTCTTCGGGCTCTCGATTGTCGCCCACCTCGCTCTCGACTTCAAGGGCTGGCGGCGCGAAAACCGAATCTTCAAGTGGATTGTCGACTTCCTGGTGCTCGTCACCCTATTCCCCGCCATCTACCCCCACCCCGACCATCCGTGGATTCCGTGGCTCGAACAGCTACTCTATTCACGCCGGTTTCTCTTCGTCATCCTCGGCGCCTATTCGCTCGTCGACCTCAGCTACGGACTCACTCGCGCCATGAGCAAGCGCCTCAACCCCTCGCTCATCCTCGCCCTCAGTTTCCTGTTCTTCATCTTCATCGGCTCGTTGTTGCTCATGATGCCCAAGAGCACCGTCGCCGGCATCTCCTACATCGACGCTCTTTTTGTCTCCACCAGCGCCGTGTCCATCACCGGACTATCCACCGTCGACGTCGCGTCGACATTCACACCGCTCGGCGACCTCATTCTTGCCTGCATGGTGCAGATTGGAGGCATAGGCGTCATCACATTCACCAGCTTCTTCGCAATCTTCTACAGTGGCAACCAGTCGATTCACTCCCAGCTGCTCATCCGCGACATGGTCTACTCAAAGTCTATGAACGACCTCGGCCCCACCTTGCTCTACATCATCTCCTTTACCCTCACCATCGAGGTCATCGGCGCCGCGTTTGTATACTTCACCATCCCAGACACACTCGCCATGGACTTCGAGCAAAAGCTGGCATTTGCCGCCTTCCACTCGCTGTCGTCGTTCTGCAACGCCGGATTCTCGATACTTCCCGACGGCATGGCAAACCCTGCGCTGATGCACAGCGACATGTCGATCTACGTCGCCACATCGGTGCTCGTCTTCGCCGGCGGCATCGGCTATCCGCTGCTCGTCAACCTCAAGGACATATTCTTCAACTACGTCCAACGCCTTTGGCGATGGGTGATGAGACTGCCCGCGCGTCCGCGCCCCATCCACATCTACGACCTCAACACCAAACTCGTATTCTACACCACCACCGCCATACTCGTCGTCTCGACTGTCGTGTTCTTCATCGTCGAGTCGGGCAACTCCATGGCGGGAATGCCCCTGGGACAACGCATCATCCAGTCGGTGTTCAACTCCCTCACTCCGCGAAGCGCCGGATTTGTCTCGCTCAATCCCGCGACGTTCATGAACGTCACCTTCATCATCATCGTCGTACAGATGTGGATCGGCGGCTCATCGCAGTCAATGGCAGGCGGTATCAAGGTCAACACCCTCGCCGTGCTGCTGCTCAACCTGCGCTCCATCATCCGCGAAAACAGCGGCGTCAAGGCTCTCAACCGACAGATTGCCATCCCCTCGGTGCGCCGCGCCAACGCCGTGGTCACACTCTCGTGGGTATCGACTCTGCTGCTCACCATCGCCGTCCTCGCCTGCGAACCCGAGCTCACGCTCAAACAGGTGGCATTCGAATCCATCTCGGCAATATTCACCGTCGGCTCGTCGCTCGGCATCACCGACCAACTCTGCACCGCCTCCAAGGTGATGCTCTCAGTAGCCATGTTTGTCGGTCGCGTCGGACTCATCTCGCTGCTCACCGGCATGTTTGCCGGCAGTCGCGACACATCGACACTCTATCCTCAGGAAAACGTCATAATCAGCTAACCCCAAAACCTCGCAAGTCATGAGATACATCATAATCGGACTCGGAATCTACGGCGCCAACCTCGCCCGCGACCTCACCGCCCAGGGCCACGAAGTCATTGGCGTCGACTCGTGCCAGGAGCGCATCGACGCACTCAAGGACTACATCTCGACCGTCTACCTCCTCGATTGCACCGAGGAGAGTTCGCTCGCAGTCCTCCCACTCAAGAACGTCGACCTCGTCATCGTCGCCATCGGCGAGAACTTCGGTGCCAGCGTTCGCGCCGTCGCCCTGCTCAAGCAAGCCGGCGTCAAGCACATGTATGCCCGCGCCATCGACGAGCTCCACCACTCCATCCTCGAGTGCTTCAACCTCGACCGCATCCTCACCCCCGAGCAACGCGCAGCCGACGACCTCGCCAAGGAGATGGTACTCGGCAGCGACATACGCTCGATGAACATCGACAACGAGAACTTCGTCGTGCGATTCACCGCCCCAGCCTACTTTGTCGACATGCCCTACAACAACCTGCAGATTGAGGAAGACTTCGGCGTCAGACTCATCTCTGCCGCGCGCCCATCGATGGACCGCAACATCATAGGCATCTCGGTCTACGAGCCACTGCCCATCGACATCACCGACGACGCCGAACGTGTGCGCGAGGGCGACCTGCTCACCTGCCTGACATCCAAAAAAGCCTTCCGCAACATGATGAAAAAGATTTCGTAATGCATCCCCCCCCATACGACGGACGGCGGCGACTCCACTCCGAGAGTCGCCGCCGTCTGTCATTTGTGTTTGTCGTCTCAGCAATAGTAGTCGACACATCCGCGAGCTTCGCGATGACCTGCCAGCAGTCCGGCGGCAGCCACGTGGGCGGGATGCTTGGCATACACTGCCACATCATCCATCGTGTCTACAACGGCTGTCAGTACCACATCCCATTCCTCGGCGGGATTTTCGTTGATGCCGACCTCAATCGAACGCAACACCTCGATTTGCTCGGGCAGTGCCTCGAGCGCTGCCTTGAAGCGACGTGCCACATCCAGACGCTCCTCGGCGGTGCCGGTGAGCTTGAACATTACAATATGCTTTACCATAATCTTTGTAATTTTAATGGGTTATACATTAATATATATTGATTCATTGTCATTCTACATCAGTATGTACGGCACACCAGCCTCCTCGAGGCGACGCGCGTATGCTTTGCGTCGTGCGGCATGGATGTCGCGGCACAGCATCACCGTGTCGGCACAAGCCATGCGCGCCAAGTCGACGACATCGCGGCTGAAGTGGCGCGTGACAGCCACCACATCAACTCTCGCGGCATTCAACCGCACACTGTCGCCTCTGACCAGCAACAGCGACCGTCCGCCGCTCCAGAATGTATCGCCGCGGCGTGTGCAGCCTCCGAGGTCAAAGTCGCCGTCAGAGCGTTCAAAGACAGTGCCGCATCCGCGCCGACACAGGAAGTCGCGGTAGCGACGATTGGCTTGCTCGGCAGCAGCCTCGGCATCATCGCTTGTCGTCACCAGCATGGCGCGGTCGTCGTGGCGCAAAATCACCTCGGTCGACACGGCATCACTCGCGACATACATCTCACTGCCCGGCAGCGGGGGACTCGCGATCACCATCGCCAGCACAGCCACCATTGCCGTTGCCGACAGCCATGCCACACGCTCGCGACCCAGCGTCACCGCTACGGCAAAAGCCGTCAGCGAAATCGCATAGACGGCTATCTGCCAACCTTCGGGATAAATCCCGGTCAACTCTGTCGCGCCCCACGACGACATCGACGCCACCAGCCGTTGCAACGACTCATAGAGCCAGTCTTCGACTGTCGCGAGCCATCCCGCGGGGATGCCGACAAGCGTCAGCAACACCAGCACGACGCCCAACATCACCAGCGGACCCACGAGCAACGAGCCCAGAATGTTGGCGGGCAAAAACATCAGAGGCAACGCGTGGAAGTACAACATCGTCAGCATCATCGTGCCTGCCATCGCCCACACCGGCACCGTCAGCATCCGCGCCACCGGGCGCCAGGCACTGTCGGCGGGTATGAGCTTGCCCATCAGCCCGTCGCCAAAGAGCAGCGACCACACTGCCACCACAGACAGCTGAAATCCAGGGGCAAAAAGCCACCACGGATTGGCGAGCAGCAACACAGCCACTGCCACACACAGACTGTTGTAGGGCGTCGACTGCCGGCACATCATGCGTGCCGTCACATACACCGCAGCCATCACTGCCGCACGGCACACCGACGGCGACATGCCCACCGTGAGCGCATAGCCGAATATCAGCAACAACAGCAGCACGTCAAAGACACGCCTACCGCGAGGCAACATCCTGATGGCACGCAACAGCGCCGTTGCCAGCGCAATGACGATACCCACATGCAAGCCACTGAGTGCCAGCATGTGAGCCAATCCCGTCGCACGAAATCCCTCGCCGAGCCACGGCTCGAGATATAGGTCGTCGCCGGCGATGGTCGCAAGCATGAATCCCGCTGTCGCCCCGTTGACGCCACTCGACACGATCGCGTGTGCCAGCGTAGCAGACGACAAGGTGTGCCATCGTTCGAGCAACGTGGGGTTGCTGGAGAGAAGTGCCGACCCACCCGGGGCGACATACATTGTGGCAGTGAGACCCTGCGCCGACAGATGGCGTGTGAAGTCGAAGGCATCGGGCACCGGGTCCTTGGTCGAAAAATCCTTGACCGTGCCTTCGAACTCGGCAATATCGCCAGCAACAAGTCGGCAGTCCATGCCGCCGACGGTAACAGCCGCCTTGAAGTCGGTTGTTACCGTCAATCCATCGCCGCGCCATCCCATTGCCGTGACATAGAGCATCGTCGAGCCTTCGCGCTGCGAGACGGCGTCGACGCGCGCTGTCAGCACACCGGGCTTGCCCACTATTTCGGCGGGCGGCTCTGCCGGGCGACGTGCCAGCGACCACAGCATACCCATGCCGCAGAACATCACCAGCGACGCCCACCACGACTGGCGGCGGCGCAGAAAAAAGAGCAGGCAACCGGCAACGACAATAGTCGCGCCGACTGCCAGGCTCAGCATATCTTGAGACACCGATGCGTCAGCCATGATTCCTGCCGCGAGACCGAGGGCGACCGGCATTGCCGGCACACGCGAGAACGGGGGTTTCATAGGCGCTGAATCAAGGTCGGTGTCAATCGTTTATCTCATTTTTTCAGCTCACCGTGTTGAGCACTACAAACAGGCTCGACACACCGATGATGACCCACAGCGCCACCGCCAGAAGTAACGGTTTGACGCCTACCTCCTTGATGGTTTTGAGCGACAGACTCGCGCCGATGAGGAACAGCGTCACCACCATGCCGCGGCGTGCCACCCACTCCATCGCGCCGGTCAGCCACTCGGGCAGGGGCACATAGGTGTTGACAATCATTGCCAGCACAAACAGGAAGATGAACCAGGGTATAGACACCTTGGTCTTGTCACCCGAACTCTTGTCGCGGAAGATGAACATCGTCACAAACGCCAGCGGAATGATCCACAGCGCGCGAGTCAACTTGATGAGCGTCGCCGTAGTCAGCGCCACCTCACCGTATGCCTCGCCGGCGCCCACCACCGACGACGTGTCGTGGATGGCAATCGCCGCCCAGGTGCCAAACTGGGTCTGTGTCATGCCCAACATGTGGCCAATCGGCGGGAAGATGAACAGCGCTATGGCGTTGAGGATGAAGATTACGCCCAGCGAAACCGCCATCTCATGGCTACTCGCCTTGAGCACCGGACCGACCGCGGCAATGGCGCTGCCGCCACAGATTGCCGTGCCCGACGAAATCAGATAGGACGTCTTGCGGTTGATGTGCAGCCAATAGCCGATCATCACGCCGAACACCATGACGCCAATCACCGACACGATGGTGAACATCATGCCCTCGGCGCCCGACTGCAGCGACTTCTGGAGATTCATCGTGAAGCCCAGACACACGACAGCCACCTGCAACAGGTACTTTGATGTCTTTTTGTTGAACTTGGGACAGGGATTTTCGAAAATAAATGCGAATACGAGGCCGGCAAACAGCGCAATAGGCGCGGTGATCACCGGCAAGCCAAACTGATTCCAGGGAAACAGAATCAACGCTATGAAAGCGATATAGACTACCTTGGATAACATGTGCGAATAAATAAATTGTTATAAAGTTTCGATCAATTCAAAATTCAGAGGTGTGAGGTGGAACCGCCACGGCGCCACGCGCGCCACTACCCGTTCCAAATGCTCCAGGCTTCTTCAGCCTGGCCAATCAGCATTTCGAGTCCGTTCTTTACAGTGGCTCCACGCTCGGCGGCACGGCGCATGAACTCGGTCACCTCAGGATTGTACACGAGGTCATAGCACAGATGTCGGTCGGTCAGACACTCGTAGGGTATCTCGGGGCATCCCGTCACATCCGGCGACATGCCGCACGGCGTGGTGTTGACCACCACCCGATGCGACGCCATCACCTCGGGGGTGAGGTCGCCGTATGTCAGTCTGCCCTCGCCTGCCTTGCGCGAAACCAGCGTCACACCGACGCCCATCGCCCGCAATGCATAGCACACCGCATGAGACGCACCACCAGTGCCAAGCACCAGCGCCTCGACCGGTGCCGACGCAAGCATCGGGCGCAGCAAAGGCTCGATCGAGCGGGTGAATCCCACCCAGTCGCTATTGTAACCCGTCAGGCGGGCGACGCCCTCGACATCACGCTCAATCTTCACGACATTCACGGCGCCTATCGCGCGTGCCTCGTCAGATACCTCGGCGAGCAACGCCATCACATCCTGCTTGTAGGGGATGGTGACATTCACACCGCACAGCGTCGGATAACAGTCCACCAGCGACATCAACTCGCCGATGCTCTCCATCTCAAAGTTCAGATAAGACGCGTTGACGCCCTCAGCGGCAAACTTCTTTGCGAAGTAGTCCCTCGAGAATGAGTGCCCCAGGCGGCGACCGACGAGCCCGTACAATTTTCCTATGCCAGACATTGTGCCAATACGGTTATTTGTTGGGTTCGACATCCATTTTTTCCAATATCATCAGCTGCTTGCCCGCGCGGTTGAGCAGACCCACAGTGTTTGCCGACAGCCTCACCGCCGATGTCACATCCTCGAGCGCCACCAGATACTTCAGTTCCAGGTCGGCATTGGGACAGTCCATGCGCGTCACGCCCATCCCCGAGAGGTTGAGCGAGTTGGCGTCGGTGTGGTCGATGCGCATATCGCCGTTGAAGAAGTTGCAACCCGTGTTGCCATGCACCTTCAACGACTGCACATCAAAAAATATGTTGAGCTCGTCGCCACCGATCTTCTCGTCGCCGAGTCGCTTCACGCGCCACAGCCCGTTGAGAAACTCCATGTTGTGGCGGCGCAGCGTCAGCGACGTCGCGGTGTCGGGGTTAGACACGATGAGATATGTCTCGTTGCCGCGCGTCTCCATGCGCAAGTTGATTTGCTGGTCGTCCTCGAGAGCCGCGTTGATGATAGAGTCGAACTTCACATCCGCGCAGTATTTCTGCGTCGTCAGCGAGTTCATCAGCAACAATGCCGTGCCCTCGGCGACATAGTCGCCATTGACCATGTTGCAACCATTGTATATGTAATAGCGATTGTCGGATGCCGAGAAAATCACGTAAGGCATATCGTCCTCGAGATTGATATTCGTCTTGCCGGCGCTGACAATCACCCACTCGCCATTGAGCAAACTTGCGGGGTCGGCAATATCAGACTGCGACTGCTTGCCTGACGCCGCCGCTGCCGACGGCTCAAGCGCCCAAGCCCCGAGCGACATCGCCAATGCCGCTATAAATGTCACGTATCTCATATTCTTTTCAGTTGTATTCGTGAAATTATTTTTCAGAGTGGCATCGGTCGTTCTCATTCCAATCGTGGAGAAGCCACATTGCCGCGCGTGTATCGACGTGGCGACTTGCCGACCCATACCAAAAAACAAAGGTACAAAAAATCCATGAACCATCCAACACTCCAGCCGCCAAACTGTGCATGCGTCGCGCACGATGTCACTATTTCGAAGCAGTATTCTGAAACGCCTCTGAAGCCACATGCGCAGTTCAAATCGCAAGCTGCGATTGCTTTGAAAATTCCGATTGGCCTTGTCGTTAAATTTTGAGAAAAAGTTTTGATTTAATGTAAAAAAAGAGCTAACTTTGTATCGGTCATCAACTCTGACCAGCATGTCCTACGAACCCCGAGTGTCGCTCTCGCGACAACGTCATCCTCTCGACGCTACAAGCGCCGAACAACATTCCAAATAAATACACGTTTCTTTCTGTCTCACAGTCATTTAGTCATTAATACAGCACGATGTTCTCTACGGCAAACCGCCTATCGTCACCACTTCCGACTTCCACGGTCGGGAACCATTGCCACATGACTATCCACCTCGTTCTCTCCCACCCATTCAACTGACAAATTTTAACTATTAACCAATAAAACCTCACAATTTATGAAAAAACTTTTCATTTTGTTCTCAGCCATTATGGCCTTCTTCTGGTCAGCCCACGCCGCCGACCCAATAGTTGAAGACTTCGGAAGTAGCAGCACCTGGGATCCTAATCTTCCACAAAAATATAGTACAACAGCATCAACATATACATCTAAAAGTACTAATATTAAGTACACTCTGTATAATGCAGCTAAATACAATACGTCATATCTACAATTAAAAGCAAGCACTGGATATATTTCATTTGATCTTCCAGAAAACTGCAATGGCTTGAAGATAACCGTCAACTCAAGCACTGGGAAAAACGGTGCGTACTATGTACACTTCGATGGTAGTGAAACAGCTGAATCTGGTACATGGGCTCCAGGAACAACCGACACCTATACTTTTGATGCGAATTCACATACCTCCATTAAATTAAAAGTAACAAGTAGCTCTGCTGCTTCCATCGCCACTCTCACCTACCTGATTGCTGATTCACAGCCTACTGACCCCAGCAAGACTGACAGCGGATTGGCGTTTGCCAAAGTGACAGATGAGATTTACTTTGCCGATGCCGGCTCCTACACAATGCCCGCCCTCAGTGTTGCCGATGGCTACGACGGCACAATCTCTTACGTATCGGACTACACCGATGTCGCGTCATTCTCTGACGACGGCAAAATCTCAATCAATGGCGTCGGTATAGCCGAAATCACCGCCTCTGCCACAGAGACCGACAACTTCAACGCTTCGTCAGCGTCCTACACCCTCATCGTCAGATATTCTAAATTTACAACTATCACCCAAGAACTCGATGATGACGCACTTGCCATCTCAAGCAACTATAAAGAATACTCTAGCACCATTAACGGTGCAAAATATTTAACATTTGCATATAAAAACAGCGGTATACAGTTCAACAATAAGAGTTATAATTGTGGATTTGTGGTCGCAGAAACTCTTGGCAATATATCAAATGTTAGCCTTGAAATAAAAACATACAAAAACAACATGTATGTTTATGGCTCCAATACTCCATACGCTTCGGTTGATGACCTCTATAACGAAAAAACGTGCGGAAAACTGCTCTATACAATAACATCTGATGGAACAAACTCCTTTGATATACCTGGATACAAATATATAGGTATAAAAAATAACGGTTCAGGTGTTAATCTTATCACTTCAATCACCGTTACATATGACGTACCCGAAGATACTAAGTGCAAAGGGGTGACTTTTGATGTAGCGGACAATAGCAGTATTTATGCGGGCAACAAAGTGACGATGGCTACCAATACAACGGATGCCACCATCAAATACAAGGTCAACGATGGCGATGAGCAAACCTACGACTCCGAAACAGGTCTTGTCTTTGACGCTGCCGGAGAGTACACCGTTGAGGCTTGGGCAACAAAGGAAGATCTCGAGGACAGCGACCACACGACCGTCGAATACATTGTCAAGTCAATAAACAGCATTGCAGAGTGGCTTGAGATTGCTTCGGGAGACAAGAGTAAGGCCTACCTTATCAGCAATCCCGTGACTGTCACCTACCGCAACGGACGCGATATGTTTGTCAAGGATGAATCGGGTTCGCTCATGCTCAACAACGCCAGCAAAGATGCATTTGCCGACTACAATCCCGGTGATGTGCTCACCGGACTGTGCGGCTCGTATGGAGCATCAAACGGCATGCCCCAGATGAGCAGCAACATCACCATCGCCAGCAAGGCCGAAGGCTCAGCTCCCGAAGCCGAGACTGTGAAGGTGACAGACTTCAACGACTACAGTCAGCACACTGGCTTGCTCGGCAAGTACATCAAGGTAGAAAGCCTCACAATCACCTCGCAAGGTTCTACTACGACATCATTTAACGCTGTCGACAACGATGACAACACGATTGTTGTTTGGAACCGCTATAACTCTACTGGCTCTTACGACGCTACTGTCAAATCTCCCGAAGTCGGCAAGCGCTATGACATGACCGGCGTTGTTTATTGCTACGCTTCTTCGTCGACAAGCTACATGGAGCTTGTGCTCACAGCAGACCCGGTGGAATGCGCGAAGACTCCGGTTGTCCTCACATGGAACGGCATCACCGATGGCGCATTCTCAATGACATACGGCGCTGAAGTGACGCTGCCTACTTTGGCTATCGATGATGAAGCTGCCGCAAGCGTTGTGACATACACCAGCTCAGACGAATCAGTTGCCACCATCGAAAACGGTGTCATCAAAGTGCTCAAAGCCGGTGAAACCACCATCACCGCCGCAATCCCCGACGCCAACACATTCTACACGGCTGACGCCGCCGCATTCGCCCTCACCATCGATAAGGCTGACGCCGGTCTGGCATGGAAGATCGAAGGCGACACCTACACCACCCCGTATATCAACGACATTATCTCGGTTGAGATCGTCAATCCCAACAACATCACTCTCTCTGAAGGCAAACTCTCGATAAAGAACAGCAAGGATGAGGATGGATTGATAGGACTGGAAGACGGTGGTATAGTCTCGATTTTGGAAACAGACCCTGACACCTACACTGTGTCTTATGTCTTCGCCGGCAATGACTGCTACAATGCGCAGACAATCACCTTCAAACTCATCATCGAGAAACTTGACGCCGGACTCGCATGGAAGCTTGAAGGCGATACCTACACCACCCCGTTTGTCAACGACATTATCTCGGTTGAGATTGACAATCCCAACAACATCACTCTCTCTGAAGATAATATATCGATAAAGAACAGCAAGGATGAGGATGGATTGGCAGAACTGGAGGACGGCATTGTCTCCATCTGGGAAACAAACCCCGATACCTACACTGTGTCTTATGCCTTCGCCGGCAATGACATCTACAATGAGCAGACTATCACCTTCACGCTCGTAATCGAGCCTCGTGTCGAGACAACCGAACATCTTGCTTCGCTGCCAGAGAATACCGAAGTCGAAGTCAGCACCGAGACAGAAGTCATGTATCGCTACTCGGGAGACGCCAACTCGAGCGAAATCTGGCTGAGCGAGCTTCTCAACGACGGCAGCGAATACAATGTGCGCGTCAACATCTCGTCGGTTCTCGACAACGATATCGTCAAGACCATCAAGACCGGAACCATGATCAAGGGCTTCAAGCTCAATGCGATAGACGCGACAAAGGCCACAAACGGTACCGACAAGGTGCTCTATGTCGAAGCTACGATGACCTCGGCGCCCACGGCGTGCATCAAGATTGACAGCTATGAATATGGCATCACCACTCTCGGTGACGAACCGCTGACACGAGCCCACCTCGGACAGGGTGTCATCGTCAAGGGTACGGTATCTGTCAAGAACGCCGACAGCTTCACAATCTCGGCAGGCGACAACAGCTACAAGATTCAGAACTACTTCACCCGTCCCACAGCCGAGACATCGGCACCTCGTCGCTCCGAGGGAACATCAGCCGACAGCGACTACAAATGGCTCGCTACAACCGGCGACTGGGACACCGGCGTGATTCCCGAAGACAAGGATATCTATGTGCGCGGTATCGTGGACAAGGCAAGCGACGGAACATTTGTGGTCTACCCCACCCAGATGTCCACCTTGCAGAGCTTCACCTCCACCGACGTGCGCGACCTGCTGCTCGACAATGAGTTTGCTGTCAAGGGCAACACCATCATCGCCCCCGAAGGCTCGATGATCTTCACGATCAACGGCATGCGCGTCAACGGCGATAACCTCGCCAGCGGCATCTACATCGTGCGCTTCGCCACCGGCAAGTCGGTGAAAGTCGCCATCAAGTAAGTAGATTGCACCTACCCCACAAAAAACGCTCGCAATTTTTGCGAGCGTTTTTTATTGTCGTTTGATTTTGCCGTTGGCGGTGAGCGGGAACTCAGCGACCGCAATCACACTGCGTGGCAATCGCCGATGGTCGAGGCGACTCGCCAGCTCTCGGGCTATGGCGTCGGTGTCTCCGACACCCTTGACGTACATCACGGGGACTTCGCCCCACTTGTCGTCGGGCTGTCTGCCGACATAGAATTGCAGGTCGGGAAAGATGGCAGCGATTTCTGCCTCGAGTTGCTCGATGACAATTTTGATGCCACCGCTGTTGATGACATTATCGGCGCGTCCGAGCCAGCGAAATGTGTTGGCGCCCGTCATCTCGACAATGTCGTTGGTGACGAGCCGGCGGAATGTCATGTCGGCACTCTCGATGACAAGACACGAGCGTTGGTCGGTCGAGAAAGTGAATCCGTCGAGGCCGCGGAAGTCTTCGGCATTGATGTGGCGCAATGCGACATGCGAGGCTGTCTCGGTCATGCCGTATGTCTCATAGGCATTGACGCCGGCAGATTTTAGCGCTTTGCGCCTGGCATCGTCGAGGGGTGCACCGCCGATGATGGCGTTGAAGACACGTCTCGTCCGCACGATTTTCAGCAGCGCGTCGACCTGCGAGGGCACTATGGCAATGAGGTCGGCTTGCAAATTCCAGGACATGGTGAAGTCGTTTGACGGCGGAATCTGTACAAGCATCGCGCCGCTGAGGATAGCCCTGACTGCCATCATCTTGCCGGCGATGTAGTCGAGTGACAATGGACAAACGAGCGTCGAATGGCAGTCGATGCCAAAGAAGGCGTTGGTGCGCCTCGCCGAGACTGCCATGTCACTCTTGGCGAGGCGTATCTCTTTGGGCGTGCCCGTCGAGCCAGATGTGTGCGCCACAATGTAGTCTCGTGTGGAATCGTACCACTCGTCGAAGAAGTCTTCAAATAGCATAGTATATCGCAGCTCCGCGTTGGGTGAGGGGTGACGGGATATTGTTGGTGTAAAGTTGTCCGGTGCCAAGTCCCTGCACCATGTCGGGTCGGTAGGTGTCGACCCACTGGGCGATGGCATTGAGACCGATGTTTGACTCGAGGGCAGACGTCGCCCACCATCCCGTGCCGGTGTCGCGGGCGGCGGCAATCCACTCGTCGGCGTCGGCAAATCCGCCGCACAGCGATGGTTTTAGAATAATGTAGGCGGGGGCGAGGTCGGTGAGCATGCGGCGTTTGAAATCGGCAGAGGTGTGTCCGAGTATGAGCTCCTCGTCGAGCGCCACCGGGATGGGGCTGTGGCGGCAGATGTCTGCCATCGCCTCGGGCTGCCCGGCGCGGATGGGTTGCTCGATGGAGTGGATGTCAAAGGCGGCGAGACGCCCGAGGCGCTCCATGGCGTTGGCGGGGGTGAACGAGCCGTTGGCGTCGAGGCGCAACTCGAGGGTGTCGGGTGAGAACCGGCTGCGGATGTGCCTCAGCAGGTCTGTCTCGTCGTCAAAGTCTATGCCGCCGATTTTGAGTTTGAGGCACCGGAAACCGGCGTCGAGTTTCTCGGCGATGCGTCGTGCCATGGTGGCTTTGTCGCCCATCCAGATGAGTCCGTTGATGGGAATTCCGCGACTGGTGATCGCCC
>X1_Eurasian_Beaver__coassemble_18_pt1 | contig 25235 bp, 16 predicted proteins | sample X1_Eurasian_Beaver__metabat2_high_PE_005 | metagenome-assembled genome bin X1_Eurasian_Beaver
GTGTGTTGGGAGTTTTCCAATTGTTAAAAACGAGTGGGTTTCAATGGTTGAATCAAATCTGAGTGCAAGTTACAAATTTTTTGTCGAATAATCGTACTGGCGAGCGTGAAATTGACATTTGCTGCAAACATTTGTGAACGTTTTGGGACGATTGTCTAAATAAGTATAAAGTTTGGCGGGTGCAGAACAACCATAAAAATAAAAAACTAAATTTGCTGTCGCATGATTAAACAATTAAGTTAATTCGCAGTCCTATTTTAAGATTTAACCCTATCGCCATAACGAAAAATCAACCTAAACATTCATCTGCAATATGAAGAAGATCTTATTTACCCTCATGACTCTGGTTGCCATGACGGCATGTGCCGGAGCTCCGATTTCGCAAGACGATTTCACACGCGTCGCCGAGGCGACAGTCAACGGCGTTGTCAGTGTCAAGAGCTACGCGACACCCCGCACGAGTCAATATGGCTCGTCGCAGGGCGAATATTACGACCCGTTCTTTGAATTTTTCTTCGGCAGTCCGCGCCGCCAGCAGACTCCGCAGGAGCAGCCCAAGCAGCGCCAGCTCGGACTCGGTTCGGGCGTGATCATTGACGCCGACGGATATATTGTCACCAACAACCACGTCATCGCCGACGCCGAGCGCCTTGAGGTGACCCTCAACGACAACCGCACCTACAACGCCACCGTCATCGGCGCCGACCCCAACACCGACCTCGCCCTCATCAAGATAGACGCCGACGACCTGCACGTCATCCCCATCGGTGACAGCGAGAAACTCAAGGTGGGACAATGGGTGCTCGCCGTGGGCAACCCCTTCGGCTTCACCTCGACCGTCACCGCCGGCATCGTCAGTGCCAAGGCCCGCAACATCTCCGCCACCACCGGCGCCCAGTTCTCGGGCAACATCGAGTCGTACATCCAGACCGACGCCGCTGTCAACCAGGGCAACTCGGGTGGCGCGCTCGTCAACCTCGACGGTGAGCTCGTGGGCATCAACAGTGCCATCTACAGCAACAACGGCTCGTATGTCGGCTGCTCGTTTGCCTTCCCCACCTCGATTGTCACCAAGGTCATCGGCGACCTCCGCAACTATGGCACCGTGCAACGCGCCTACCTCGGCATCAGAACCGCCGAAGTGACCCCCGAACTCATCAAGGAGAAGAACATCAAGGGCACCAACGTCGGCATATATGTCGGCGCAGTCGAAGACCGCTCGGCAGGCAAGGAAGCCGGTCTGCAGGCCGGCGACGTCATCATCGGCATCAACGGATACCAGATCGGCAACATCGCGTCGCTGCAAGAAGCGATGGCACACTTCAGCCCCGGCGACGAGGTGACCATCACCTATGTGCGCGACGGCAAGAAACAGAGCTCGACCGTGCGCCTGCGCAACAACAAGGGCGACACCGACCGCGTGCGCGCATCGTCGGTTGTTGACCTCGGATGCACATTCAGCGCTGTCAGCGAAGAACGCCTCAAACAGCTCGAAATCAGCCACGGTGTCGCCGTGAGCGCCATCGAGAACGGCCCCGTCAAGAACGCCGGCATCAAGGACGGATTCATCATCCTCACCATCAACGGCGCACGCGTTGCCTCGCCCGAGGACATCGAGAAAATCTACACCTCGATTATCAAGGGCTCTGACGACAAGGTGATGTTCATCAAGGGCATCTATCCCACCGGCAAGCAGGCATTCTATGCCGTGCAGCTCAGCGAGTGACGCATAGCCTCACTCCTCCACCTCCCCTCGACCGCTACAACACATCCAACCTCCGGCAGGACACCTCAAATGTCCTGCCGGTTTTTTATTGTTGGCATACCGTTTTTTATTGGTGGCGAAACTCTTAAACTCAGAATTTTTGCATATATTTGCAGTCACGTTTGTTATCAACATTTACTAACCAACCATTACTACAACCCAGCCAATGAACAAACTCGAAGCCCACGACATAGTCAAGGACTATGTGGGCCATCTGGCTCTCGACCGCGTCAGCATCGAGGTGCCACAAGGCTCAATATACGGTCTGTTGGGACCCAACGGCGCCGGCAAGACCACCCTCATCCGCATCATCAACCACATCACCGCCCCCGACAGCGGCAACGTCACCATCGACGGGCATTCGCTGACGCAGGCAGACGTGGCACACATCGGCTATCTGCCCGAAGAACGCGGACTCTACAAGAAAATGAAGGTCGGCGAGCAGGCAATCTTCTTTGCGCGTCTCAAGGGACTGAGCCGAGCCGACGCCATCACCGCCCTCAAGGAGTGGTTTGAACGCCTCGAAATCGCCGACTGGTGGAACAAGAAAGTCGAGGAACTATCAAAGGGCATGGCGCAAAAGGTGCAGTTCATCATCACCGTGCTCCATCGCCCCGGGTTGCTGATTTTCGACGAGCCATTCTCGGGCTTCGACCCCATCAATGCCAACCTGCTCAAGCAAGAAATCCTGCGACTGCGTGACGAGGGCGCCACCGTCATCTTCAGCACCCACGACATGTCGAGCGTCGAGCAGATGTGCGACCGCATCTCGCTCATCAACCGCTCGCGCGTCATTCTCTCGGGCGAGGTCGGCGAGTTGCGCCGAGACTATGGCGCCAACCGCGTGAAGCTCACCTTTGACGGCGATGCCGCGTCGCTGTCGACGCTGCTCGCCCCCGCGGTGAAGACCATGGAGGCTCCTGTGGCACGCCCCGACGGGTCGTGGGACCTCATCCTCGAACTCAAGGACAACGAATCGCGCCGCGATGTGATCGGCATTGCCAACAATGCCGTCATGATGCAGGGATTCGAGTCGCTGATGCCCTCGATGAACGACATCTTCATCAACGCCGTCAAGAACGCACCAAATGTCTAACCGCCAAGACCCACAACGACAATGAACAATATACTGCTGATCATACGCCGCGAATACCTCGAGCGCGTCATGCGCAAGAGCTTCATTCTCACTACAATACTCACGCCGCTATTTATGGCGCTGCTGATGATGGCGCCCACGCTAATGCTGCTGTTCTCGAGTGGCGAGACCCAGAATGTCGCAGTCATCGACCGCACGGGTGTCATCGCCCAACAGCTGCAGAGCGACGAGACTGTCAAGTATGTCCCCGTCGACATGCCCATCGACTCGTTGCGCGACAACAGTCGATATGACGCCATCCTTGTCATAGACCGCAACGCCATCGCCGACCCATCAAACAGCATCACATACAATGCTCACGGGTCGACATCTCTCGTCACCCAGGGCATGATCGAGGACGAGCTCAACCGTGCCATCGAGCACATACGCCTCAACAGCTACGACATCGACAATCTCAAGCAAATCATGGCAGACATCCAGACCAATGTCTCGCTGCGCACATTCGACCTCGACAAGACCGAGGGCGAGGAGACTTCGCCCATGTTGTCCTATATCTCGGGCATGATTACTTCGCTGATTCTCTACATGTTCATTCTCATGTACGGGCAGATGGTGATGACCTCCATCATCGAGGAGAAGAACAACCGCGTGCTCGAGGTCGTTGTCTCGTCGGTCAAGCCGTCACACCTGATGTTTGGCAAGGTTATCGGCATCGGCGCCGTCGCAGTGACCCAGGTAGCCATCTGGGCAGTGCTCATCACGGCGTTCTCGATGTGGGCTATGCCTCCGTTGGTAGCCATGGCTGGCTCTGCCGCCGCCGCGACCGGCGACCCCGATACGATGGCGATGCTGTCGGCGCTGACCAACGGCGGCAGCATGATGGGACTGTTCGGATGGATGACCGTGTTCCTCATTGGCGGCTATCTGCTCTATTCTTCGATGTTTGCCGCCATGGGCTCGGCAGTCGACAACATCCAGGACGCCTCACAGCTCACCAGCTTCGCAATCATCCCCATTGTCACCGGACTTGTGGTGGCTATGTCGGTGATGACCAACCCCAACTCAACGCTGGCGGTGTGGATGTCGATGATCCCGTTCACGTCGCCCATGGTGATGATGGCGCGCATTCCCTTTGGCATTCCGCTGTGGGAGATTCTGCTGTCGCTTGCCATTCTTGCCGCGTCGGTGTGGGCGATGGTGTGGCTGAGTGCCAAGATCTATCGCGTGGGCATCTTCATGTACGGCAAGAAACCGTCGATAAAGGAAATTTTGCGCTGGGCACGCTACAAGTGATAAACAAACTTGATAAAATCTTGAGAAATCGCCTCTTCCGAGCCGTGGAAGAGGCGATTTTGATTTTGGCGTTTGGCAAGAAAATATTAACTTTGTAGGAATATTGCCCGCGTGACGGTGACAGTCGCGTCGGACGCTTTTTCTAACCTTAAAAAGACTGACAAATGAGCGAAAACCTCGATGACGAAAAAGAACAGAACACCCCCGATGCCGAAACACCCGAAGTCGATGCCGAAGAGACGGTAGAAGACTCCGGTGACAATGCCGGGGAACAAGAACCTGATGCCGACGACGCCGATGGCGATGCCAGCGACGCTCCGCACGCACATTTGTCAACCAAACCCTATTCGGCGCCCGGCGACGTGGTGCGCCACCAGCTCAAGGGCATGTTCCAGAACTGGTTTCTCGAGTATGCATCATACGTCATCCTCGAGCGTGCCGTGCCCCACATCGACGATGGTCTCAAACCAGTGCAGCGCCGCATCCTCCACTCGATGAAGACTCTCGACGACGGACGATTCAACAAAGTCGCCAACATCGTCGGCAACACCATGCAGTACCACCCCCACGGCGACGCGTCAATCAACGACGCCCTCGTGCAGCTGGGACAGAAGGAGCTGCTTGTCGAGACGCAGGGTAACTGGGGCAACATCCTCACCGGCGCGTCGGCGGCTGCCGGCCGATACATCGAGGCGCGCCTGTCGCCATTTGCCCTCGAGACGCTCTACAATCCCAAGGTCACCGAGTGGACTCTGTCATATGACGGGCGCAAGAAGGAGCCCGTGACACTGCCAGCCAAGTTCCCGTTGCTGCTCGCCCAGGGTGCAGAGGGTATCGCCGTGGGTCTGTCGTCAAAAATCCTGCCCCACAACTTCAACGAAATCATTGACGCCGCCGTGTGCTATCTGCGCGGCGAAGAGTTTGAGCTCTATCCCGACTTTGTGACCGGCGGATTCATCGACGTCACACGATACAACGACGGCGCGCGCGGCGGAGCGGTGAAGATACGCGCCAAAATCGAGAAAATCGACAACAAGACTTTGGCGGTGACCGAGATACCGTTTGGCAAAACCACCGGTACGGTCATCGACTCGATACTCAAGGCCTTCGAAAAAGGCAAAATTAAAATCCGCAAGGTCGAGGATCACACCTCGGAGAATGCCCGCATCATCGTGCATCTGTTGCCCGGCACATCGAGCGACAAGGCCATCGACGCGCTCTATGCCTTCAGCGACTGCGAGGTGAGCATTTCGCCCAACTGCTGTGTCATCCAGGACCGCAAACCCCACTTCCTCGGCGTCAGCGATGTGCTGCGCTACAGCGTCGACACCACCAAGCGCATTCTCACCGAGGAGCTGCGCATACAGCTCGAGGAGGTCGGCGAACAGCTGCAATACGCTTCGCTCGAGAAATACTTCATTGAGAAGCGCATCTACAAGGACAAGGCATACGAGGAGGCTGCCGACCTCGACGCCGCCATCGAGCACATCGACCAGCGGTTGGCGCCCATCAAGAAGAAACTCAAACGCGAAGTGACCCGCGATGACATCCTCAAGCTGCTTGAAATCAAGATGAAGCGTATCCTCAAGTTCAACGCCTTCGAGGCAGACCGCATCATCGAGGGCTATCTGGCGCGTATCGCCGAGCTCGAGAACGACCTCGCCAACATCGTCGAGTTCACCATCAAGTGGTATCAGGGACTCAAGGCAAAATACGGCGAGAACTTCCCGCGTCGCACCGTGATACGCTCGTTCGACAGCATCGAGGCAGCCGAGGTCGCCGAGGCAAACGAGAAACTCTACATCAACCGCGAGGAGGGATTCATCGGCACCGGGCTCAAGAAGGATGAACCGGTGTGCACCTGCTCGTCGATTGACGACATCATCATATTTTATCGTGATGGCCGCTACAAGGTGGTCAAGGTCGCCGACAAGCTGTTTGTGGGCAAGAATGTGCTGCATTTGGCAGTGTTCAAGAAGAACGACAACCGCACCATCTACAACGTCATCTATCAGGATGGCAAGGGCGGAGCCTTCATGATGAAGCGATTTGCCGTCACCGGCGTGACCCGCGACAAGGAGTATGACCTCACCCAGAAGAAGCCCGGCAGCCGCGTCGTGTGGTTCACAGCCAACGCCAACGGCGAGGCAGAGGTGGTGCGCGTCACCCTCAAGCCGCGTCCTCGTCTCACCAAGCTGCAGATTGATGCCGACTTCAGCCAGCTCGCCATCAAGGGCCGCCAGAGTCGCGGCAACCTCGTGACCCGAAACGAGGTGCACCGATTCTCTCTCAAGGAGAAGGGCACATCGACACTCGGCGGACGCCAGGTGTGGTTCGACCACGACGTGCTGCGTCTCAACTACGAAGGCCGCGGCGAGTATCTGGGCGAGTTCCAGGGCACCGACCTCGTGCTGGTGGTGCTCAAGAACGGCGAGTTCTACACCTCGACATTCGAAGCGACAAACCACTACGAGGACAACATCTTGCGCATCGAGAAATTCCGTCCCGCCCAGATCTGGACGGCTGTGCTCTTTGACGCCGACCAGGGCTACCCCTACGTCAAGAGATTCACCTTTGAGGCGTCGGCTAAGAAACAGCGCTTCATCGGCGACAACGACAAGAGCGAGCTCATCATCCTCACGCCCCATGCCGGAGCGCGATTTGAGGTGATATTCGGCGGTGCCGACTCTGTGCGCGAACCCATTGTCATCGATGCCGGCGAGTTTATCGGCGTCAAGTCGTTCAAGGCCAAGGGCAAGCGTGTCTCCAACTATGGCGTGTCCGAAATCAAGGAACTCGAGCCCAATCCCGACGAGGAGGAAGACGTATCTGACGATGCCGAGGTAGATGCCGATGCAGATGCCGAGAACTCGGATGTCGAGCCTGAACGCAGCGACGACGAAGTCTTTGACGAACTCACCGGCCAAAAGCGACTTTTCTGAACGTGAGTGCCCGACTGGGCATACGCTCACCAATACACCACACACGAAAAAAACAAATCACTGTTATGCGATTCTCTTCTCTTGTTGCGGGGTGCATGATGATGGCGACGTTGGCGGCACATGCCGGCGACGAAGTGAGTCGTCCCGTGTCCTCGAGCTACATGGTCGAGCTCGGCACATCGCACATTGCCGACACCTATCTCACGCCGCTGCACTACAGCGGGTGGCACGCCGCGCTGTCCTACCAGCGCTTCCAGTCTATGAAGTTCGACCCCGCCAACTGGGTGATGAATCTCGAGGGGCGCATGAGCGTCGACCGAGCCCTCAACCCCGCGCGCAACGCCGCGATGTGGAATCTCGATGTCGAGGCGCGATGGTCGATGTTGCGCCGATGGAGCGTCGTCGACCGACTCACGCTCGCCATCGGCCCTATGACGGGTGCTCGCGGCGGAGCGATGTATCTGGCGCGCAATGGCAACAATCCCGTGGCAGCCAAGGCAGCATGGGAGTTGGGCGCCAAGGGCGTTGCAACCTACAAGATGCGCATAGGGCGCTTGCCCGTGACATTCGGATACCAGGGATCTCTGCCAGTCACCGGCGTGTTTTTCTCGCCAAACTACGGCGAATTGTACTATGAGATTTATCTGGGCAACACCAGCGGTCTCACGCATGTGGCGTGGCCCGGCAACTACTTCCGCCTTGACAATCTCGCCACCGCCGACCTCAACTTTGGCGGCACGACGCTGCGTCTTGGCTATCGCTGCGACATCCTCTCGACCAAGGCAAACGACATCGTCAGCCGCAATATCTCTCACGCCTTTGTCATCGGCGTCACCACCGACTGGCTGTCGATAGACCGCCGGCGACCAATGCCAAAAAATACTGTCGAACCACTTTTCTAATCCCCCCCATACATCATCATGCGCAAACTATTGGCAAAAATCATGATTGTGGCGATGTCGGCGCTGGCGCTGTCATCGTGCCATTCCATCGAAGAGTGGGACAACACCGGCGTCGGAAACTTTGAGGCGCTGTGGCAGATTGTCGACGAACACTATTGCTTCTTCAAGGAGAAGGGCATCGACTGGGACTCGATACACGACCGCTATCTGCCGGCGGCAAAGACGGCAAAGACCGAGCGCGAACTGTTCGGCGTCTGCGCCAATATGCTCGCCGAACTCAAGGACGGCCATGTCAACTTGTCGTCGTGGTTCGAAACATCCTATTACCGTCAGTGGTGGAGCGATTATCCACAGAACTATGACGCGCGAGTCATCGAAGAAAACTACTTCGGATTTCAGTATAAGAATGTCGGCGGAATCATGTATGGCATCTTGCCCGAGAATGTCGGCTACCTGTACTATTCGTCGTTCAACAACACCATCGGCGAGAGCAATCTCGATGCCGTGCTCAGCTATTTCAAGGCGTGCAACGGCATGATCATCGACGTGCGCGACAACGGCGGCGGGGCACTCACCAATGTCGAGACCCTCGTGCGCCGATTCATAAACGAGAAAACGCTCGTGGGCTACGTCTGCCACAAGACTGGCAAGGGCCACGACGACTTCTCGGAGCCCTATGCCTATTATTTTTATCCCACTGACGGACGCATCGGCTGGGTGAAGCCCATCGTTGTGCTTGCCAACCGCTCGACCTTCAGTGCCGCAAACAACTTTGTATCAATCATGAAGTTGCTTCCCGGCGTCAAAATTATGGGCGCCACGACGGGCGGCGGCAGCGGCATCCCCCTGTCGTCTGAGTTGCCGATAGGGTGGGGCATACGCATGTCGGCATGTTCGGTGCTCGACGCGCTGGGCAACACCACCGAGTTTGGCGTCACCCCCACCGACGGTTGCGCCGTTGACATCACCCTCGCCGATCAGGCAGCCGGGCGCGACACAATCCTCGACTGCGCCATCGCCGAAATCAACTACGGCACCTGGTGACCACCTCCCACATCAGCAAAAGTGAAGCGCGTTATCCTACAGTCTGTTAGACTATGGGATAATGAAGCTTTCGTATTCCTCAACCATGTCCGAAACCAAGGCAAGCTCAGTGGCATTCTCGTCGCTGGCGGGAGTTTCGTCGGTTACGAGCGGCAACAGTTGTTCGATGCGGCAGAGGACGTGTTCGTATTGGTCTTTTGTAATTTCCTTATTATAGATGTCTTAGGTTTATACAATTGTGTAATCAGAGGGTGTCGTTGAGGATGCGGTTGGCGGTGAGGTCGCGGTGGCGGCGGGCGTCGCGGGTGGCGAGGTAGGCGCGGAGGCTCTCGATGTGGCGCGAGTTGTGGGTGTCGGTGCCGATGAAGTCGACAAGGTCGTTGTCGATGAGCCATTCGGCGACCTTGCGGATGTTTTTGCCGTAGTAGCCGGCGAGGCTGAGGAGGTTGATCTGGAACAGGGCGTTCTGGTGCAGCTCGCGGTATCTCTCAAGATTATCGTGGTAGTAGACGTAGCGCTCGGGATGGGCGAGGATGGGTTTGTAGCCCTTGACGCGCAAGTCAAAGATGACGTTGTCGATGTTCCATGGCTCCTGGATGAATGAGTTTTCGACGAGGAGGTGGTTGCCGGGGAGTGGCATGAGGCTGTTGTTGGCAATTTGTTTGGCAAAGAAGTCGTCGATGCGATACTCGGCGCTGTTGGTCACTGGCACGCCGACGGCTGCGCTGTCGAGGGCGGGTTGCAGTCGTGCGATGGCGTCGGCGATGGTATCGGGGGTGTTTTCAAATGTCCCTTCGGTGACATGGGGCGAGGCGATCACTCGCTTGATGCCCAGCGCCGCGAGGTCGGAGATGAGGCGCACCGAGGTGTCGACGTCGGGAGAGCCGTCGTCAACTCCGGGAATCACGTGGCAATGGATGTCGGTGTCAAACCACACCTGTATGGGTTCAGAACGTTTTGAAAAGAAATTGAACATAAAACTTGTGAAAAAACTGATGTAAGTAGGTATGCACCTTTTATAACGCAAAAATTCGGAAAATAATACTGAAAAAATTCTATAATATCAAAAAAATAGCATAACTTTGTGGTGAAGGATGCGTCGCCCTAAGAGAAGGACGTCGCCAAACTTATTGACAATATAAAAATACAGATACTTAATCAACACACATCCAAGACCATAACACTAAGATATGGAAAATCGTAAATTAAAAATCCGCGACCTTACGCTTCGCGACGGTCAGCAGTCTTTGTTTGCAACTCGCTTGAGCCAACAGGAAATCGACATCCTGCTGCCTTACTACGAAAATGCCGGCTTCTACATCATGGAGGTCTGGGGCGGTGCTGTGCCCGACTCGGTGATGCGCTACCTCGACGAGTCTCCGTGGAATCGCCTGCGCAGTGTGTCAAACGCCATGAAGGGCAAATCGCTCCTCTCGGCTCTCTCTCGCGGCCGCAACCTATTCGGTTACGTTCCCTATCCCGACTACGTGCTCAAGGGTTTCTATGAAGAAGCCATCAAGAACGGCCTTAATGTGATGCGTATCTTTGACGCCCTCAACGACATCGACAACGTCAAGGAGTCCATCAAGCTCATCAACCAGCTCGGCGGCATCGCCGATGGAGCTGTATGCTACACCGTAGACCCCAAACACGAAGCTCCAGCGCCCGTGGAGGTTAAGCAGGGATTCTTCGCAAAACTCTTCGGCAAAAAGCCCGCTGCTCCCGCAGTTGAAGAACCCAAGAAAATCTTCACCGACGAATATTTTGTCGCCAAGGCAAAAGAAATGGAAGCCCTCGGCGCCAAAATCATCACTCTCAAGGATATGGCAGGCCTCGTGACACCCTCGCGTGCCGCTTCAATCATATCGAAGCTCAAGAAGAACCTCACCGTTCCCGTTGACTTCCACACTCACTGCACTCCCGGCTACGGCCTCGGCGCATCGCTTATGGCCATCATCAACGGCGTCGACATACTCGACACCAACATCTGGTGGTTTGGCGGCGGCTCGGCAGCTCCCGCCATCGAGCTCGTGTATGTGTTCTGCAAGAAACTCGGCATCGAGGTCGAATGCGACATGAAGGCCGTCGGCGAAATCCGCAAGCACCTGCGTGCCTCTCGCGAATCGCTCCGCGACTTCGACCTCCACAAGGACAACTTCCCCCGCGAGTTCGATCCCCTCAACGACGTGCTTCCCAAGGAAATCGACGAATTGTTTGACAAGGCAATCGCTGCCGCCAAGGACAACAACGAAGAAGAACTCCTCAAGGCTTGCCACGCAATCGAGGCATACTTTGGCTTCCCCAAACCCAACGAACTCGTCAAGGAGGCAGAGGTGCCCGGCGGCATGTACTCAAACATGGTAGCCCAGCTCAAGCAGCTCAAGAGCGAGGAATTGCTCGACGACGCCATGAAGCTCATCTCCATGGTGCGTCGCGACGCCGGTCTGGTGCCTCTCGTGACACCTACCAGCCAGATCGTGGGCTCGCAGGCTGTGATGGTCGCCATCGACCGTCGCAAGGGCAATCCCGACTACACCACAAAGTCAAATCAGTTCATCTCGCTCGTCAAGGGCGAATACGGCAAAACTCCCGTTGCCATCGAGGCTGACTTCCGCGCCAAAATCACCGGCGACCCCACCGAGAAGCCCTATGACGTATCGTCGTACAAGCAGCCCGACAACCCCACCATCGCCGAGATGGGTGGCGTGAAGCTCGCTGCCAACAAGGAAGAAGAGCTGTTGCTCGAACTCCTGCCCAGCGTTGCCAACGGTTTCCTCCGTCGTCGCCGCCAGGAAGAATACGATGCCAAGAAGGCCAACGAACCCGTGGCAGAGGCAGTTGTCGAAGAAAAGGCCGAAGAAGCTCCCGTGACCGGTCCCACACTGCGCGCTCCCATGGGCGGACGCATCATCAGCATCAGCGTCAAGCCCGGTGACAAGGTTTCGAAAGGTCAGGTGATGCTCGTATACGAAGCAATGAAGATGGAAAACGACGTCACTGCCGATGGCGACCGCGTCATCAAACGCGTGTTCGTATCTCCCGACGAAGTGGTCGGCACAGACGCCCTCCTTATCGAATTCGAAGGATAATTGACGCCTCCGCGATAAAAATCACAGCGCGTTCTCTGTCTACCCAGAACAGAGGACGCGCTTTTGCCGTTTTATATACAGTTTTCTCGATTAACCACACCAAAAAAACGAATAGCAGTGTCATCATTGGCAATAGTAGCGCTGGGGCTCGGTGCCTCGTCATTGTTGGGTTCGCTGTTGGGGATGTTCTTCAGACGCATCCCCCACAAGTGGAACGACACCTTTCTGGGCTTTTGCGCCGGCATGATGCTGGGCGCGTCGATAGTGTGCCTGTTGATGCCTGCCGTCAAGATGTCGCTGCCAGGTGCGTGGTGGCAGGTCATTGTCGGCGTCATCCTCGGCGTGATGCTGATTTCGGCACTCGACTATTTCACGCCCCACCTCCACCATCTCACGGGCACCGACACCGAGGAGCACCGCAACAACAAGTCGCACAACCGCATACTGCTGTTTGTACTCGCCATCGCCATCCACAAGATGCCCGAGGGCATGGCAACCGGCATCGTCTTTGACGACGCCAACCTCGCCAACTCCTACACCGTGGCACTGACCATCGCCCTGCAGAATATCCCCGAAGGCATGGTGGTGGTGACGCCGCTGATGATGATTGGCGTCAGACTGTGGCGCGTCATTGTGATTTCGCTTGCCATAGCCATGCTCGAAGTCGCGGGTGTGATGGTGGGCGTTGTTCTCGGCGACCTGTCAGAGATGTTCCTGCCTATGCTCACCGCTCTCGCCGGTGGAGCCATGCTCTATGTCATCAGCGACGAGATGATACCCGAGACCCATTCACACGGGTTTGAAAAACAGGCGACATGCGCGCTCGTTTCGGGAGTGTTGCTGATGCTGTTTATCGCCGAGGTATTTGCTTGAAACACATTATAATAATTCTAATATACTAACTTTTAAATTACCGCAAATATTATGAAGAAGATCATCTCAATGCTTACAATTGTGCTGGCACTCGTGTCATGCAGTTCAAGTAAGAACTCCGAGTCAGACTCTGAAAAGTCAGCCGAAAAAGTAGCTGAACAACTCACCTACCAACGCGCTGCAAAGGCTATCGAAAACTGGCAGTTTGTCCTCGAGGCAGACCGTTCCAACGTCAATGGACGTCGCCAGGCATTCGTCAACTCCAACACAAACTTTGTCATGGTCGATGGTGACAACGGCTCGGTGCAAATCGCGTCAAATGGCACCAACCCCGGTTTAAACAACATGGGTGGCATCACTGTTGATGGCACAATCAGCGCCAAGAGTATCAAAACCGACAAGAAAGGCAACGTGTTCTGCACCTTCTCAATCACCGGCGTAGGCATCTCGGCTCAAATTTCAATCCGCCTCTATGCCAACAGCGACAACGCCAACCTGACCGTCTGCCCCAACTTCTCCAACAGAGACCTCAACTTCTCAGGCCGCATCGTCCCTCTCGCCCAATCCAATGTCTTCAAAGGCCGCTCAATCTAACATCATCCCTCCTCTCGCACGTCAGGCGCGCCCCCCACACTGGGAGCGCGCCTGACGTGCGAGAGGAGTGGTGGCGGCGTAAAGCGAGAACGTAGCCGTCAAAGATAGTGTGATTGCCTTGGGAGCCACGAATGGAGAGCCGGGAGTTTACGGAGACTCGGAATGACCCTGACGGAACTGTCCTGCGGGGCTTGTGGAGGAAGGGGCGTGAGCGGAAAGGTATGTCACTCTATCGCCCAGAAAACCGAAACGGTCGTTAGTCGTAAGTGGAGCAAAGCGTAACCTACGACCAACGATGCTCGGACTTGGAAGGATGTAGGCAGCAAACGGAGAACGTATTGAGGTCAGTATGGCCGACAGTCGCCCCCAGCCGGGCGGGTCAACAAAGATGAACGCTAAATATCAAACCTCTCGTCCTGATTGTTTACCAATGAGATAAACAATAATACTACCGAGAAAGCAATAGGTGTAATGTACCACCATTGGTTAGGAGCGTCGATTGCTATAATAATTAAATAATAAAGTGTGAACGCTCCGTTTAGATTGGAAAGCCAGTTGTTGATAATGATGCTTTTTGGCTTTTTAATCCAAAGCCAAAGAGAATATCCAATAAAAAATAAGAGTGCTAATGTGCCACAAATAACCGGCAGAAGCATTGACTTTGTGTAAGCCATCAACAAAAGGCTTACAATTACTACCATCATAAGTGCGTTTAGCACTTTACTTCTATAAAAGGCTTGTAGCCTACGATGTCTAATTTCCTGTTCCATGATGCAAAGTTACAAAAAATGAGCGACATACGCGCCTGACGTGCTAAAATCTAATATTATCGATGGAACAGTCAACCTATAGGTTGATTGAATGAAAAACATTTACTAACTTTGTCGAAATTGAAATTTGAGAAATGACATTTTCATAACAGGAGGTGCCATAAAGTTGACGCATAAGATGGAAGAAAGAGAACACACTTTGGCAGAGTTGCGCAAGCTTGACAAAGTAAGGAATTTCTTGATGGCAGAAAGTGTCTACGATTCCATCAGTTTTGATGACTACATAGAGTTTGACTCGATATAAACTGCTATTAACGTGTTATGCATACAGAACTAATATAAAGACTACAAGTTATGGAAAGAAAAAGATTGGAAGATTTTGCGTCGCCAACTCCATCAAGGTGGAGAGAAAATACCGTTTCTCGGCTTGAAAATCGTCGATGGCTCAGACGTTCCCAGAAAATAGCTATGGAGATGCTTGACCGTATGGAATTTCTGGGAGTCAATCAGAAAGAACTTGCCCAAAGAATGGGCTGTTCTCCTCAATATGTATCCAAAATACTAAAAGGTAGAGAGAATCTGTCTTTAGAGACAATCAGTAAGATTGAGGATGCCTTGGAAATGGAGTTCCACGTCTTAGTGTAACGCTTTGTCGAAGTCAGTGAAAAAATAGCCGTCCGGATTATTCTGGGCGGCTATTTTTTGTGGGTTGGCGGCTGTCAGCTTGGTGGAGAGAGAATGGGGGTAGTGTTGGGGTGTCAGCCGTTGTTGATGATGTTGCCGGCGCGGTCGATTTCGAGGATGGTGGCGCCGACTGGGTTGCCGGCGTGGCCGCCGAGGTAGGCGATGCGATCCTGGCGGGTGAAAATGCCTTGTGCGACGAGGTCTTCGAGTGTTTTGACGATGTATTTGCGTCCTTGGGGCACGTCTTTGTGGTAGAGGGCTTTGACACCATAGCTCAGGGCGAGGCGGCGCGGCATGGCGCTGTTGTAGCATAGGGCGATGGTGGGGATGTTGCCGCGGAACGAAGCGACGTAGCGGGCGGTGCGGCCGCGGTAGGTGTCGGTGAATATGGCGCGGGTCTTGAGCAGGCTCTCGCTGAGTACTGCCTGGCGAGCGAGGAACGTGGTGACCTCGGCGTCGGTGAGCATTGGCACGGCGCGCGGCTCGTTGTTGTTTGAATTCTCGACCTCGCGGGCGATGTTTGCCATGACGGAGACTGCCTCAACGGGGTATTTGCCATTGGCGGTCTCGCCGCTGAGCATCAGCGCGTCGGTGCGTTGTGCCACGGCGTGGGCTACGTCGGCGACCTCGGCGCGAGTGGGACGGGGCGAGTTGATCATCGAGTGGAGCATCTGGGTGGCGACGATGACGGGCTTGTGGCGCGAGATGCAGCGTTTGATCATCATGTTCTGGAGCGCGGGGATGCGTTCGGCGGCGACTTCGACACCGAGGTCACCGCGGGCAATCATGATGCCGTCGGCGGTGTCGAGGATGTCGTCAAAGTTGTCGATGCCCTGCTGGTTTTCGATTTTGGCTATGACCTCCATTGAGCCGCCGGCGCGTTCGATTTCGCGTTTCACCTCGAGGACGTCGGATGCCGAGCGGACAAATGAGTGGGCGATGAAGTCGATGTCGAGCGCCGCAGCGACGATGATGTTGTCATGGTCGCGCTTGGTGACCGAGGGGAGGTTGATTGCCACGCCGGGCACGTTGACGCTCTTGCGCGAGCCGAGGGTTGCCTCATTGAGGCAGGTGGCATTGATGACGCCATCGCTCACGCTGTCGACCACAAAGTCGAGGGCGCCGTCGTCAAACAGCAGGTGGTTGCCGGCATTGACATCGTTGGCTATGCCGGCATAGTTAAGGTTGATGCTGTCGTGCGTGGTGGGCGCCGATGCGATGCCGGTGATTGTCACTGTGTCGCCGGGAGCGAATTTGATGGGTTTGTCTCCGGTGTTGATGGTGGTGCGTATCTCCGGACCCTTGGTGTCGAGCATGAGTCCGATGAGGTTGGAGACTCGGCGCACGTTGTCGACAATCTTGCGGATGCCCGCCTCGTCGAGGTGTGCCGAATTCATGCGCACGACGTTCATTCCGGCGTCGTACAGTGACTTGATAAACTCGCTGTCGCAGCGTTTGTCGCTGACGGTAGCGACTATTTTGGTCAGTTTGTTGGTCATAATCTGGATCAGTTGTTGGGGTTGCGCGTATAGATTGATGTGTCTTTTGGTGTTTTCAAAAAAATCCCGAAGCTGACATTTGGTGTAATGCAACTCGGGATTTTTGTATCATGCGTGATTTGTTATTTTGTTCTTGCGAGGATGAGCGCCGATGTCGGTGCCACTGTCATTTTGCCTCCGCGGGAGGTTCCCATTCCGTCGGCCTTGATATTGCCGTCTTGTGCGATAATCGTCCAGTCTGCCTTGGGAATTTTGACTTCGATTGGCTCGGTACTGCCGTTGAAGACGAGTTTGATTTCCTTCCACGAGTCACCGTTGGCGTTGTCCTTGATAGAGTAGGAGACGACGTTGTCGCGGTTTTCCTTGTCAAAGACGATGTGCTTGGCGACGTCGGCGGTGGTTGTCATGCGGAACGCTGGGTGAGCCTTGCGCAGGGCGATGAGTTCCTTGTAGTAGTTGAACTGTTCGGCGTTGGTGTGCTTGAGATTCCAGTCGATGGCGTTGATAGAGTCGGGCGACTGGTAGGAGTTGTGAACGCCTTTCTTGTCGCGGAATAGCTCTTCGCCGGCAAACATGAACGGAGTGCCCTGTGAGGTGAAGACGATAGTCTGGGCGAGGCGTGCAGCGCGCTGGCGTTCTGCCTCGGTCGAGCCGGGCATCGACTTGGCGAGCTTGTCGGTGAGCATCAGGTCGTCGTGGCACGACACATAGTTGATGATCTGGGTGGGTGCCGAGGCATAGGCAAACTTGGAGTTCGAGCCCTTGCTGTAGTCCACCTGAGGATGGGCTGTGGCAGCGACGATGCCTATTTTGACGGTCTCCTCCTGTCCGGGTTTGCCGGTGGCAAATCCGCGGTCGGCGGCGTTGCTGTAGTGACCCTTGACGGCGTCGCGGATGTCGTCGGAGAACACGGCGATGTCGGTCATCTTGGCGACATTCTCCTTGAGGGCGCGTCTTTCGACGGGCAGGGGCGAGTCGCCGGCGGTCCAACCCTCGCCATAGACAAAGATAGAGGGGTTGATTTTCTTGAGCTCGGCGGCAACACGGTCCATGGTCTCGGTGTCGTGGATTGCCATGAGGTCAAAGCGGAATCCGTCGATGTGGTATTCCTTTGCCCAGTATTTGACAGACTCGACGATGTAGTCGCTCATCTGCTTGCGGTCTGATGCAGTCTCGTTGCCGCATCCCGAGGCGTCGCTGTATGAGCCGTCGGGACGGTGGCGGTAGTAGTAGCCGGGCGCTGTGAGCGAGAAGTTGGAGCCGTCGCCCACAAAGGTGTGGTTGTAGACCACATCCATGATCACGCCGATGCCGTTGTCGTGCAGCGACTTGACCATCTCTTTCATCTCCTTGATGCGCACTGCGGGGTCGGCGGGGTCGGTAGAGTATCCGCCTTCGGGCGCGTTGTAGTTCACTGGATCGTATCCCCAGTTGTACTGATTGGCGGCGAGGTTGGACTCGTCGACCGAGCCGTAGTCGTATGATGGGAGGATGTGCACGTGTGTCACACCAAGTTCCTTGAGATGGTCGAGGCCGGTTGACTCGCCGGTGGCGTTCTTGGTATCCTTCTCGGTGAGGGCGAGGAATTTGCCCTTGTGAACGATGTCGCTCGACTTGTCGATTGAGAAGTCGCGGTGGTGCATTTCATAGATCACGGCGTCGTTGATGTTCTTGACCACCGGACCGCGGTCGTTGTCCCATCCGGCGGGATTTGTTGTCGCCATGTCGATGATGGCGGCACGTTTTCCGTTGGTGCCCACTGCCTTTGCCCACACACCGGGGGTCTCGTCGAGCCATTTCCCGTCGTATTTGATGGCGAAGGTATAGAATTTGCCGGTGAGGTCCTTGCCGGCGTTGGCGCGCCATGTGCCGTTGTCAGAGCGAGTCATGTCGATGACCTGCTCTGGCGCGCTGTTGCGGTCGGTGGCATAGATTGACACCTTTGCCGCCTGCGCCTCGGGAGACCAGAGAGTGAAGCGGGTGCCGTTGGCGTCGGTGACCATCTCGAGGTCGGCGCCGTTGTAGGTGGGATAGCTGTCAAATTTGACGTCAGGGTTTGCCGCTATCGAAGTTTGCATGATGCCCGACGCGAGAATCGCTGTCAAAGCCATTATTGATGCTTTTTTGCTGAATGTCATTTAGAAATTTGGTTGATATGGTTGATGCTTGAAGATTTGGTTCGCTATAATGAGGATTTTTACAGTATCTGGCAGACAGCATTGGCTATCGCCGTGATTGATATGTTTTTGCAAAGATACAAAAAATATTCGACTTCTGCAATATGTTGAAAAACGCCGACAAAATGTGCCGATCCAGTTCGGTTGAAATGCGAATTGCACATGGTCAATCTCGGCGTGATGCGGCAAGATGGTGATTTTTATTCTGCTTCGGGCGCATGAGGTAGGGATGGATTTGGCTTTGGCAGTGACGACAAAATTTATTAACTTTGTGGAGTTAACATAAAAATACTTTCATTGCCCCGTGAAACTCGCTATACTTGCTTTTGCCTTTTGCGTGTCGGCATCGTTTGCCGCTTATTCTGCCAACATATCGTCCATAGACTTGTCCGGCAAATGGTCGTGTGTCACTGCCGACACGACTGCCACGGTCACGCTCCCCGGCACCCTCGACACGAATGGGGTGGGGAAGCCCTGCAGCAATACACGCGAGACCACGCATCTGTCGCGCCGCCACAGCTATGTCGGCGAGGCATCATACTCGTGTGAGTTCACCATGCCCCGCGAATGGCGTGGCCGCAATGTCGTGCTCACTCTCGAGCGCGCCAAGCCGGCGACGGTGATTGTCGATGGCGACACCGTGGGATGCAGCAACGACATCAGTACGCCGCAGCGTTATGACCTGGGCAACATGCTGGCTCCGGGCAAACACCGTCTGGAGATTGTGGTGGACAACAGCGACCGCCATGTGCCCCACCAATTGCTGGGGAGCTCGCACGCCTACACCGAGGACACGCAGACCAACTGGAACGGCGTCATCGGAGACATCAGCCTCACTGCTCCCGAGCGTTTGCGCGCCACGGGCGTCATGCTCAGTGACGGCAGGATGCATGTCACTACGACGGCGCGCCCTGGCGAGAAGTACGGGCTCAAAGTACAGATGGACACGGGCAAGGGATTCAAGGACATCTACAGTGGCAAGGCTGTCGGACCGGAACACGCCTTCGATTTCAGATTTGACAGCGAGCAGCTGTGGAGCGAGTTCTCCCCCAACACCTATCCCGTGCGCGTACTCGTCAACGGCAAACCCACGCTGGAACAAAAGATAGGCTACTGCCGCTTTGGCAGCGACGGCAGACATTTCACGGTCAATGGCAGACGCACCTTCTTGCGCGGCAAGCATGACGCCTGTGTGTTTCCGCTCACAGGTCATGTGCCCATGGACGTGGAGTCGTGGCGCAAGTATCTGGGAATCTGCAAGGAATACGGCGTCAATCACATACGTTTTCACTCGTGGTGCCCTCCCGAGGCATGTTTCACAGTTGCCGACGAGCTGGGTGTCTATTTGCAGCCCGAATTGCCGTTTTGGGGCGACTTCAACAGCGCCGACAGCTCGCTCATGACTTTCCTTGCCAAGGAGGGTGACAACATTGTCAGGACCTATGGCCACCATCCGTCGTTTGTGATGATGGCTCTTGGCAACGAGCTGTGGGGCGACATCGACGCCATGAAGTCGACGGTCGACAGCCTGCGCACCGTCAATCCAGAGGTGATGTACACCTTTGGTTCGAACTATTATCTTGGCTACAAGGGCGTTCACGAGGGTATGGACTTCTTTGTGACCTGTCGCAATGGCGGCGAGGCGTGGGGCGACACGTCGACACACACCCGCGGCTCGTTCTCCTATGCCGATGCTGCCGACGGCGGATTGCTCAACACTGCCTATCCCAACAGCGTGATGACCCTCGACAGCGGTTGCGAGTCGAGCACAGTGCCCGTCATCAGCCACGAGACCGGTCAATTCCAGTCCTATCCCGACTTTGCCGAGATACAAAAATACACGGGTGTTCTGTCGCCCGACAACCTCATCGAGTTCAAGCGCCGACTCGACGCCACTCCGCTTGCACCTCTGGCAGAGAAGATGCACCGTTGCTCGGGCGCATTGGCGACAATGCTCTACAAGGCTGACATCGAACTCGACTTGCGCACCAAGAATATGGCTGGATTTCAGCTGCTTGACTTGCAGGACTATCCCGGACAGGGCAGCGCCTATGTAGGCATACTCGATGCGTTCATGGACAGCAAAGGGTATATCACTCCCCGCGAATGGCGTGGATTTTGCTCGCCGGTGGTCCTGATGTTCGAGACACCGCGATTCTGTCTCGCCGGCAATCAGTCGGTGACCGGCAGTGTCGTCATTGCCAACTACGGTCCAGAGTCGTTGCGCGGCAAACATGTCGATGTGACACTCGACATCCCCGGTCGTCACACCTACCGCCGTGTGCTGCCCATCGATAGCGACAGCACCGGACTCATCAATCTCGGCGAGGTGACATTCCCCTCGGCAGACATCGACAAGGCCACGCGCATGACGGTGACTGTAGCCGTGGACACGTGCGTCAACAGCTATCCACTGTGGATCTACCCCGAGAAACACGATTTTGCCGAGCTGGAAAAGACGGTGAAAATCGCGACATCGCTCGACAAGAAAACCCTCGCGGCGCTTGCTCGCGGCGAGCGCGTGCTGCTCATGCCCGACACTACGCAATATGCTGCCATCACCCTCCCCGGACTGTTCCAGACCGACTATTGGAACTATCGAATGTTCCGCACCATCTGTGAGAACAACAAAAAGGTCGTTTCGCCAGGGACACTCGGCCTGATGATCGACAACAAGTCGGCGGCACTCGCCGATTTTCCCACCGCCGAATACAGCGAATGGCAGTGGTTTGCCCCCGTCAAGGCATCGCGCAGTCTGATCCTCGACAACTTCCCCGCCGAGCTCACCCCCATCGTCTCTACCATCGACAACATCGAGCGCAACCATCGTCTGGGCATGATCATGGAGATGAACGTCGGTCGCGGCAGCCTGCTCATCTGCATGACACCGCTGTCTGCCGACTCCCCCTATCCCGAGAGCCGCCAGCTCTATGCCTCGCTGCTGCGCTACATGTCCTCCGACGCCTTCGCCCCCTCCGTCACCCTCACCCCCGAGCAGCTCCTCACCATCCTCTCCACCCCCATCTCCACCACCTCCATCGACGCCCTCAACAACCTCTCCTTTGATTGACGGCATATATATAGTACACATATAACAAATCATATAGGTGACTATCTCGCTGCTTGAGATTTACAACGTCGGAGATGTCGTACTGTTTCAGTACATGGATTGCAGTCTATAGTAAAGTCGCAACGTCTCCGACGTAGCGCAATCACTTTGTGGTATTTACACCATGTAGCCCGGTGAGAGGATAAAGAAAACGAGCTTATGCCCGTTCTCTTTATCCTCTCACCGTTCAACATGGATGCTAACGATGGTTGAAACGTCTTCGACGTAGCCATGCGGAATCAACATTGTTTGTCGAGAGAGCGAAAATTTATGAAAGTGCAGTAGTTTTGCGCTAAAAAATTGTGGGCGGGATATAAAAATTTATCCCCGGCTGGGATGGGCCGGGGAAGGGATGTGATGAATGAAAATAACGGTAGAGAATGGAGAAAATTGGGGAATATGGAGCTAATATTTTGATATTAGGTGGGCTAATATGGTTGATATTAGGCGAACTAATATGGTTGATATTAGGGGACTAATATGGTTGATAATGGAGCTTTGGAAATCAGTGGAGTTGTATTGGCTCCTTGCCGGGTGGCATAATGTGAGGGCAAGGAGGAGGATTCTCTACCTTGGTGGTGTAGGGGGAGAAAAAACGAGGAGAGAGGATGAGGAGAGAGGATGGTGAGAGAGGGAGTGTATGTGACTGTCAGAAGTTTAGTCCTGATCTTTGGGTTCTTGGTCGATGGGACGCGGGGGCTGCTGGGGCTGTTTGGGCAGCTGACGGTCGCGGATTTCGAGCCAGCGGTCATAGAGAGCATCCTCCTTGAGAACCTTCTTCATGGTTTTCTGAAGTTTCTGCTCTTGTTTTTCCATCTTTTCCTGACGTTTCTTGATTTCTTTCTCAGTCAGAGGCTTGGCGTCTTTGTTGGCGTTGTCGCGCGGGGGCATCTGCATGTCTCCGCCGGGGCCACCCATACCGCCGCCACGGGGACCGCCCATGCCACCACCGCCGGGACCGCCCATGCCACCTCCGCCGGGACCGCCCATGCCGCCACCGCCGGGACCACCCATGCCACCTCCACCGGGACGCGGACCGCCCATCTGAGACGATGATGACGACGATGATGTGTCGCCATAGATGGCTTTGTTGTACTTGTTGTAGGCGCTGTAGACTTTGTCAAACTGTTTGCTGTCGAGGCCGAGAGCTTTGCGGACTTCGTCGACCTGCTGATATGTCGAGGGACGCTCCATGGGGCGCTGGCCGCCTGGAGGCATCGGTCGCTGCCCTTCGACAGCTTGGGGCTCGGTGACGTCCTGTGCCGACGCGCTCAGGGCGGGTGCGGCAAGAACCATGGCAAGAGCAATGTGTGAGATACGCATGATAGTGATTGTCAATTGATGAATATGTGCCCGCGTTGTACGGGCCTTTTGATAATATGACCCGCGAGCCGCGCAATTGTAAAATGATGGTTGCAAAAAAAACACCATGCTCCGAGGGCTGGGGCAATTTAAAGATTATTTAATATTTGCAACAAATCCAGTCCGAGCGACATGCGAATCACTGCCGATATGACAGTATTGGCAGTAGCGATGTCAGTAAATTTCTCTTTGGATGATGCAAAAAAGGCGGGCGTCCCGGGGATGGGGCGCCCGCTTTGTGTGGGGGAGGGGAGGTCAGTTTTTGAAGATGAGGTGGTCGTCGGCGAAGTCGATGACGATGGGGTGGTCTTTGTCGACTTTGGCGGCGAGGATGTCCTTGGAGAGCTGGTTGAGGACGAGGCGGTGGATGACGCGTTTGACGGGTCGGGCGCCGAATTCGGGGTCGTAGCCTTCGTCGGCGAGGTAGCTCAGGGCGGCGGGGGTGACTTCGAGGGTGACACCGTTGCGGGCAAGCATCTTCTTGACGCTATTGATCTGGAGTCCGACGATTTCTTCGATTTCGGCGCGGTTGAGCGGGGTGAACATGATGATCTCGTCGATGCGGTTGAGGAACTCGGGACGGATGGTCTGCTTGAGCATTTCGAGAACTTGCTCCTTGGTCTGTTCGATGGTCTCGTCCTTGTTTTCGTCGGTCATTTTGGCGAAGTTGTCGCGGATGACTGACGAGCCCATGTTTGAGGTCATGATGATGATGGTGTTCTTGAAGTTGACGAGGCGCCCCTTGTTGTCGGTGAGGTGTCCGTCGTCGAGCACCTGCAGGAGGATGTTGAAGACATCGGGATGGGCTTTTTCGATTTCGTCGAAGAGGACCACGGAGTATGGTTTGCGGCGCACGGCTTCGGTGAGTTGTCCGCCTTCGTCGTATCCGACATATCCGGGAGGCGCTCCGACGAGTCGGCTGACAGAGTGCTTCTCCTGATATTCGCTCATGTCGATGCGGGTCATCATGTTCTCGTCGTCAAAGAGGTATTCGGCGAGAGCTTTGGCGAGTTCGGTTTTGCCCACGCCGGTGGTGCCGAGGAATATGAATGATCCGATGGGTCGGCGCGGGTCGTTGAGCCCGGCACGCGAGCGGCGCACGGCGTCGGCGATGGCGCGAATGGCTTCTTCCTGACCAACGACGCGGCTGTGGAGTTCGGACTCGAGGTGCAGCAGTTTTTCTTTTTCGCTCTGCACCATCTTGCTGACCGGTATTCCGGTCCATCGGCTGACGACGTCGGCGATGTCTTCGGCATCGACTTCCTCCTTGATGAGGGCTTTCTCGCCTTGCATGAGTCTGAGTTGCTCTTGAATGGTGGCGTTGTCGTCTTCTTTGGCCTTGATGCGCGAGTATCTGATTTCTGCCACCTTGCCATAGTCGCCTTCGCGTTCGGCGCGTTCGGCGTCAAAGTTGAGCTGTTCGATGTCGATTTTGTTTTGTTGTATGCGGTCGATGAGGTCTTTTTCGGCGCGCCATTTGGCGGTGAATTCTTTTTCCTCCTCGCGCATTGTGGCGAGTTCTTTTTCGATTTCCTTGACTTTGGCGTCGTCGCCTTCGCGCTTGATTGCCTCGCGTTCGATTTCTTTCTGTGCGATGCGTCGGGTGATGGTGTCGAGAGCCTGAGGCACAGAGTCGATTTCGAGCTTGAGTTTGGATGCTGCTTCGTCGACGAGGTCGATAGCCTTGTCGGGGAGGAATCGGTCGGTGATGTAGCGCTCCGAGAGCTGCACGGCAGCGACAATAGCCTCGTCGCGGATGCGCACTTTGTGGTGGTTTTCGTAGCGTTCCTTGAGGCCGCGCAAGATTGCGATTGCGCTTTCTTCGTCGGGCTCGTTGACCATGACTTTCTGGAAACGGCGTTCGAGAGCCTTGTCTTTTTCGAAGTATTTTTGGTACTCGTCGAGTGTGGTTGCGCCTATCGAGCGGAGTTCGCCGCGTGCGAGCGCGGGTTTGAGGATGTTGGCGGCATCCATTGCACCTTCGCCTTTGCCGGCGCCGACGAGGGTGTGTATTTCGTCGATGAAGAGCACAATCT
>X1_Eurasian_Beaver__coassemble_19_pt1 | contig 24155 bp, 13 predicted proteins | sample X1_Eurasian_Beaver__metabat2_high_PE_005 | metagenome-assembled genome bin X1_Eurasian_Beaver
CGAAAAATCATATGGCCGCGGCGCCATCATGAAGCTCGGTGACGAGGTGGTCGAGAATATCGACGTCATCCCCTCGGGCTCTATTTCGCTCAACTACGCCCTCGGCGTCGGCGGTTATCCCCGTGGCAGAATCATCGAAATCTATGGTCCCGAATCGTCGGGCAAAACCACGCTCGCCATCCACGCCATCGCCGAAGCCCAGAAGCTGGGCGGCATCGCCGCGATGATCGACGCCGAGCACGCATTCGACAGATTCTATGCCCAGGACCTCGGTGTTGACATCAACAACCTCCTCATCGCCCAGCCCGACAACGGCGAGCAGGCGCTCGAGATCGCCGAGCAGCTCATCCGCTCTTCGGCGGTGGACATCATCGTCATCGACTCGGTGGCTGCCCTCACCCCCAAGAACGAAATCGAAGGCGAGATGGGCGACCGCAACATGGGTCTGCAGGCACGCCTCATGTCGCAGGCTATGCGCAAGCTCACCGGCACCATCGCCCGCACAAACACCACCTGCATCTTCATCAACCAGTTGCGCGAGAAAATCGGCCAGATGTTCGGTCCCAGCGAGACTACAACCGGTGGCAACGCCCTCAAGTTCTACTCGTCGGTGCGCATCGACATCCGCCCCAAGAACACCATCAAGGACGGCGACGAAGTGCTCGGACGCCACGCCGCCATCAAGATTGTCAAGAACAAGGTGGCGCCTCCATTCAAGCGTGCCGAGTTTGACATCATGTTTGGCGAAGGCATCTCGCGCTCGGGCGAAATCATCGACCTCGGCGTAGAGTACGACATCATCAACAAGAGCGGTTCGTGGTTCAGCTACAACGGCACCAAGCTCGCCCAGGGTCGCGATGCCGCCAAGCGCGTCATCCAAGACAACCCCGAGCTCGCCGACGAACTCGCCGAGAAGATTTTTGCCGCCATGAAGGAGGCAGACCGCGCTCCCGAGAGCGCCGCACGCCGCGCCCAGCGCAAGATGGCAGAGAGCGCCGGCGAAAGCGCCGACACCGAAGCCCCCGAAGTTGCCGCAGCAACCCCTAACGACGGCCTCTTTGACGACTCAGCCGACGAGTTCTCGATCGAGGAAGACATCTAAACCGCACAGTCATCCCAACGACGCAATACGACAGTGTCGAGGCGAAAGAATTCGCCTCGACACTTGTTTTCTTTACACCAAGTAGCCCTGCGTGATGGGGCACTCTGAGCACTCGGAGGACTCGGAGTACTCGGAGGGCTCGGAGTACTCGGAGATACTAAGAGAATGGATTTTGCAGGGGGATAGGCTGGTTAGCGTTTGAAGGTGCCGGTGCTGCTGGATTTTTGCAGACCGCCGCCGAGGCCGCCGAGGCCGCTGGAGGTTTTGCCAGTGCGGTTGCTGCCGCCCCATTCGTCTTCTTCTTCCTCGTCTTCTTCCTGTCCGGGAGCTTTCTCACCCTTCTTGAGTTTGGGCTTGTTCTTCTTGATGGCCCAGGGCTTTTGCATGTCGACGGCGAGGGCGTATATGTTCCAGTTCTGCTCGATGTCCCAGTTGGCTTTGAGCTCGAGTTTCTTGTCAAAATAGTATACCTCCTCGGGCTGGATGTGGTCGGCGACGTTGCCGGTGTCCCACTCGCCATTGCCGTTGGCGTCGAGGTAGAGGCGCGCGTAGAACGTGCCGGGGGTGACGTTAGAGAACTTGGCGATGCCGGTCGCGGGGTCGCGTGTGACGCGGCGCACAGCCTTGTCTGAGGCGTCAAGCAGCTCGACCACAACCGCCGTAGTGTCGGGACCGGTGATGGTGAACACAAGGTTTGAGTAGTCTTCGAGCTTCTTGATGGTGAACTCGTGGGTCATGTCGTCGTTGAACAGCCCATAGGGGTCGTAGACCGCCGCGCTGTCGACAGTGAGACGATATTTGCTCCCCGGTTGCCACTGCATCTCCATCGAGAGCATCGAGAGCGTGTCGCCGGCATAGCGGTGTATCGGGGTGGAGGGGATGACGTTCCACACCGTGTCGGTCTCCATCTCGAGGCGGAATGCCGAGGGACGGAAGCTGACGATAGGTGTCTCTGATTTGAGAATCAACGGATTGTAGACCTCGTGTTGACTGCCTGTGAATGGAGAGAGTTTGAGGAATTCTATCTGGGGTTCCTCGATCGAGTCGCCGTGTTCCTTCTTCTTTTTGTCCTTTTCCTTATCTTTGTCCTTCTTCTTGGGCTCGTGCCAATAGAATCTGAGGGTGTCGGTGCGCCACACCAGGTTGGACAGCGTGTCGGTCTGCAGATAGCGCATCGACAGTCGCAGCGAGTCGGTGGCGAGCACGGTAGTGTCGGTGATCCAGTAGGTGAGCGAGTCTTGCTTGGTGCTTGCCGAGAGCAGCGAGAGGTCGCGCAGCGATGTGCCGGCGCGGGGACCGTCGACGAGCTTCAGCTCGGGCAGTGTGTCGACCGGCGCGGCAAACTCGACATACACCTTACGGCGTTCGGGTCGCGACTGCGACTTGAGATATTGCGACTTGAAGTCCTCGTTGAACCACGTGAGCAACACGTCGTTGGGGTAGTAGGCAGTGCCGGGATGGGTGACGATGGTGTCGCCGCCGTTTTCGGCGCGCAGCGTGTCGCTGACGCTGATGGTCTCTGCCCAGGGTTCGACGGGCGTGCCATAGAAGGCGACATCCTCAGAGCGGTCCCAGCGGTGGTCGCGGTTGACGTCGTTGAGCGCAAAGACGTTGTATTTGCCGGGCTTGAGGTTGCGCACGGTGAATTGTCCATATTGGTTGGTGCGTGCGATGCGCTCGAGCGACAGCTTGGTGATTGCCGAGTCGGCGAGGTTTGAGTATATGCCCACGGTCATGCCCTGGGCGGGTTCGAGGGTGCGCGCTTCGAGGACAATGCCCGATACACGCAGCGTGTCGAGGCTGTCGCCGGTCGAGAAGTCGAGGGCGAAACCGTCGAGGATGTTGCCCTCGTTGAGGTCCTTGATGGCGTCGGCAAAGTCGATGGTATAGGTGGCGTTGGGCACGAGCGTGTCGCGCAGCTCGACGCTGACGCGGTGGCCGTTGGAGCGTATCACAGGCGACTGAGTCTGCACGGGCGACACGATGACCTTGTTGAAGGCGTCGTCGAGCTGAATATTCTCGTTGAAGATGATTTCGAGCTTGTTGCGGTTGACATTGCGAGTGCCGGGCATGGGGTTTGAGCGGACAAACTCGGGCGGAGTCTCGTCGCGCGGACCGCCCTCGGGACGGCCGATGGAGGCACAGGCGGCGCACAGCAGCGTCAGCAAGAAGATGAGTAATACCGTCTTAAAAACTTTCATGCCACAAAGTTAAGAACTTTCCATGCACCCTCCAAAAAACCGAGGGAGAAAAAGCGTCATTCGGCGGTCGTGCGCACGGGGAACTTGTTGGCGCGTCGCACCTTCCAGTACCAGCAGATGAGCCACGATGTCAGGAAGTAGAACGCGGTGAGCACCCACAGCCATTCGTAGGGTCGGGCGCTCTCGGCGAGCGTGGCGGCATTGGAGTTTATGCGCACAAACCCCTCGACCGCCCATGTCGACGGCACGATGTCGCCCAGCCACTGCCAGAAGCGCGGCATGGCGTAGCGCGGCCACGTGAGTCCCGACAGGAAGAGGAACACCACCGAGGTGAATACCACCACCATGAATGCGCTCTCGCGATCGCGTATCACTGCCGACACTGTCTGTCCCATCATTGCCGAGCCCAGCAGCAGCGGGAAGATGAACAGCAGATAGTCGACGGGACTGCCATAGTGTGGCAGCGAGAATATCTCGGGAATGAAGTGCAGGATGTAGATTGTGGCGGGGATGTAGAAGATGGTGTAGCACAGCGCGCGACCCAGCACCGTTGCCGACGCGGGGGCGAATGTGTCGACCCTCGGGTCTGGCCCGTGTCCGGCGCGCCATTTCTCGCGGCGAGTGCCGGCGATGAGCGCGATGCCCAGTATCATGCTCTGCTGCAGGATGAGGACGACAATGCCGGGCATGACAAACGACGCGAATCCCTGTTCGGGGTCTCCCAGGGCGTGTCCCGTGTTGCTCAGCGGTGCGCCACCCAGCATCTGTCCGGCGATTCCGGCGGCATTGGCGCGCGAGGCGGTGATGTCCGATGCCAGTTGCATCTGCAGGTCGGTGAAGGCGCTCAGCGTCGTGCGGTAGCGCAACAGCAGGCTCATCTCGCTGTAGAATGTGGCGTTTGCCTGGGTGCCGCGGGCGATGTCGCTGCCATATCCCTCGGGGATGCGCAGTATGCCAAAGACCTTGCCCTCTGCCATCAGCGTGCGGGCGTCGCCCATGTTGGGGCAGTTCTGCCAGACCTCAAGCGACGGCGAGGCGTCGACCATGCGAGTCAGTTCGCGAGAACGCGACGAGTGGTCGTCGTCGACCACCGCAATCGGCAGCTCGCGTATCACCTCGTTGTTGTAGACCCAGGTGTAGACCAGCGGGTAGAGCAACGGCAGCGCCAGGAAGAACAACAAAACGCCCTGGTCGCGGACGATGACCGACATCTCGACGGCAAAGACCTTTGCCAGGTCGACAAACCATTCTTTTATCGCTTTCAGTATCTTCATTTCTTGTTTCTTGCGGGAATGTTAGGGGACGTACACGGGCTTGAGACACCAGCGTTTGAGGCGCCAGAGCATGGTGAGCGGCAACAGCGGGAACACGATGAGCGCCGCCATCCACAGCCGTGAGTAATAGAGTGGCAATCCGTTGAGCGCCACATTGTTGTAGATGAGGTAGAAGTAGCGCACGGGCACGATGTAGCTGAACACGCCGATGCCGCCGCTCATCGTCTGCACCGGGAACGAGAATCCCGCAAACGAGAAGGCGAGAATGCTCAGCAGCGAGCCCACCGACAGCGCCAGACGCGGGTTGGGAACCACGCAGGTGATGAACAGCGCGAAGCCCTGGCACGCCACGACAAACAGCAGCATTGCTGCGATCATCGTCGTCAGACTCCCGTTCATCGGGAAGTGCAGGAACTTGAACATCACCGCCTCGAGGCTCACACCCACGAGGGCGAATACGGCGGCCTGGGGCAGCAGCTTGCCGGTGACGGCGACGAGGATGCTGTCGCGGGCGCCATGCAGCCACTCTGCCGACGTGCCCGCCTTGATTTCGGTGGTCACCGAGAAGATGGTCACCAGGATGATCATCAGCGCCAGCACGCCCGCGATGAACGACGGACACAGGTAGTAGCTGTAGTTGGTCCACGGGTTGCCGATGGGGTTGCTGTTGATCGACACGGGCTGAATCATGCCCTTGCCCATGAGCTGTTCGAGGCCCATGGATTCTATCTTGACCTTGACGACCTCGGCGGCGGTGGCGACGGCGATGGACTTGAAGCCCTTGAAGGTGAACGTGCCCGGCACGAAGTAGGTCATGTTGTAGTAGTAGCTGACGGTCGGCTGCTTGCCCGCCATGACGTCGCTCTCAAAGTTGGCGGGGATGACAAAGAAGCCGTATGTGTCGCCGCGGCGTATCGACGCCATGGCATCGACATAGCTCTCGTCGAACTCGGTGATGTCGACCAGCTCGGTGGCGTCGAGCGAGCGCGTCACCTGGCGCGACATGGCGCTGTGGTCGAGGTCGACGACTGCCGAGGGGACCTTGAGCGGCAAGCCCTCGCCCAGCAAGCTGAAGAAGAAGAACGCGCACCCGATGGGAACCACGATCATCATCACGGCAAACATCGGGCGTGAGCACAACCGCTTGAGCTCGCGCTTGATCGTCGATACAAAACCTAAGTCAAATTTCATGTCTTGTCGTTAAGAGTAATGGGCGGGCGACTGGTGGCAGCCGCCGCGCCGGTTAGTTTTCGTAATATACGGCAGTCATGCCGGGGCGCAGACCCTCGACCTTGCCGACGGGGCGAGCCTTGATCTGGAAGGTGCGCGAATCCCACTGTCCGGTCGACTTGGTGGCACGCCATGTGGCATAGGATCCCATGTCGCGGACGTAGTAGATTTTGGCATCGATGACCTTCTTGCCCAGGGCGGGAATCATCAGCTTGATGGTCTGGCCCATGCGCAGGTCGTTGAGCAGCTCCTCGCGCACGTTGAATGTGATCCAGCGGTCTTCCTTGAGGAGGCTCATCGTGGGCGATCCCGGGGCAAGCAATTCGCCTTCCTCGGCATACACCACATCGATTGTTCCGTCGAATGGCGCTGTCAGATAGCTGTCGGCGAGGACAGCCTCGACCTGCTCGACGCTGCTTCCCGATGCCTTGACCATGGCAGCGGCAGCCTGCTTGTCTTCGCTCTGTGCTCCGGAGAGCGCGAGCTGATACTGGCTGTTGGCGGCATTGCGGGCGGCAACGGCGGCGTCATAGGCAGCCTTTGCCTCGTCGCGTTTTTGCTCGGTGACCACGCCCTCGTTGTAGAGGTTTTCGAGGCGGTTGTAGGTCTTCTGCGCGATAGTCACCGCGGCGTCAGCCTGGCTCACGAGGTCGCGGGCGCTTTGGATGATCTGCGCGCGGGTGCCGGCGTCAACCTTGCGGTTGGTGGCACGCGCCACTTCTTCCATTGCCTGAGCCTGGCCCAGCTGAGCCTCGGCGAGAGCCGAATGGATGCGGATGAGGGTGTCGCCGGCATGGACGGTGTCGCCTGCCTCGACATAGAGGCTGTCGACGCAGCCCATGAGCTTGCCCGAGGTTTTCAATGTCGTGCCCTCGACCTGTCCCTCGATGATGTCGGCGGGACGGTTCATGAAGACAAATCCGATGATGGAGATGGCGGCTGCGACGACCACCACACAAAGGATGCTCGCCAGCAGAACGCGGGCAGCCTTCTGCTGCTCCGGTGTGGTCTGTTGTGAATTGTTTTCTGACATTATGGTGAGTTTTTTTGATTATTCGCTTTTCAGTTGAGTTTGCCGAGCACCTTGGAGAGGTATGTCTTGCAGAGGTGAATGTCGATCATGGCGTCGACGTTCTCGCTGTTGGCCTTGAGCCACGCCGTCTGCGCCGCCATGACATCGTCGCTGGTCACCACGCCCTCCTTGAATCCGAGGGTTGCGGTGCGCAGGTTCTCGGCGGCGCTGGCGAGGTTTGCCTGAGTCATCGTCCAAGTGCGGTATGACTCCTGGTAGCGGTATGCCGCCTGGTTGACCTGCAGGTCGACGAGCTCTCGGGCATCCTCGAGCTTGAGCTTCATGGCGAGTTGCTCGCTCTCGGCAGCCTTGTACTTGTAGTAGTTGCCGCCCCAGTGCCACAGTGGGATAGACACCATGGCACCGACCGAGAAGGCTCCCGCGAAGTTCTTTTGGAAGCCGTTGTAGAGGTTGGGATTGGAGAATGAGTATGAGCCGACGAGCGCCACGTTGGGCAGCATCGACGACAGTGCGACCTTCTTTTGCTGCTCGCTTGCCTTGACGCCGAGTTCGAGAGCCTTGAGGTCAGAGCGGTTTTGCCACGCCTCGTTGACATCGACGCTCACGGGAGCGCTGTCCTCGGCGAGGTTGCTCGCCTCGTTGTCGACGGGGTCAAGGATGGTGTTGACGGGCATGCCGCACACCTGGGCGAGCGCCATGCGCGAGAGCACCAGCCCGTTGTCGACCTTGGCGAGGTCGACCTGCGCCGAGTTGAGCTTGACATCGACACTGAGCACATTTGCCTTGGTCGCCATGCCCTGTTTCTCGAGCAGACGCACATTGTTGGCGAGGCTGTCGAGCAGGTTGACATAGCTCACGGCGAGCTGTCGCTTGGCGTTGAGCGACACCACCTGCCAGTAGGCGGCGTCTACCGAGTATATCACGTTCTCTGCCTCGCTGTTGTGCAACTCGCGTGCAGCCTCCTCGGCATACTTGGTGAGCTTGTTCATCGCCACGATCTTGCCGCCCATGTAGATGGGCTGGGTGAGCGTCAGCGCCCCGAAGAACACGTTGTGTATGTCGTAGGTGAGCGCCTCCTTGGGCAGGTATGCCACTTCGGCGGGGATATACTGTCCGTCGGCGGTCTTGATGGGCTCGCCGGTCAGCGGGTTGGTCACGAGTTTGTATTGGTAGGACTGGGTCGACAGGTCAAATTCCTTGACCGGCAGATACTGGTCGGAGGAGAACATCGAAATCTCCTTCTGGTTGTACATGTATCCGCCGTTGAAGTCGAGCGCGGGCAGATAGGCGGCAAACGCCTGCTTGTTCTGGTAGCGCGCCTTGTCGATCTTGAGGCGACTCTGCATCAGCTCCTTGTTGTTCTCGAGCGCCATCTGTCGGCACTGCTCGAGTGTCACCGCGGTAGACTGGGCAAACCCCGTCGCCGCAAACGCGGAGACTGCGGCGGCAACCAGCATTTTCCTTGTTAAGAACATTATACTCAATTTTATTTAGCTTTGTTTTCTGGAATGTTTGAACTCATATACGCGCTTGAAACGCATATATATAACCGTCACCGACGGCGTATGGTTGAATGACTGTGGTCATATTCTCTCAGGGTTGGCAAGTCCACTCGTTATCATGGGTGGTGGATGTCAAAGCATTGATCAAGACACTAAACAAATTGAACAATCATGGCGGGTCATGGCATGGCTCGTATGAGTCGCTATACTGTTTAGTCCCACAAAATTAATGATAAGCTCGCGGATTTGTCAAACTCAAAGGAATGCTTTCCCAACAATTCGACTTTTTGACCAAAAACACTATCATTTGTGCTGATTTTTCGCTTTATCGGCTCAAAAAATATCATTAACTTTGCATCATGATTTGACCACGCGACACGCGCCCCCACATCAGGCACATTCCAGGAATCCCAGACATGACCACAAATATTCGCAGAACCATATTGTCCGCCATCCTTGTCATCATCGCCGCGCTCGCCGCGCCGGCGCAGATTGTCACGACCACTGCCGGCACGCTCAACAGCGACAGCATACGCCGCGACTTTGACAATCGTCCCTACTTCGGGCTCTACAAGGACAACTACTTCATCTTCGGTCCCCCCATCGGACAGCACGTCACCAAGGAGAACACCAACATCAAGTTCCAGATTTCGATAGCCCAGCGCCTCACTCGCTCGACGCTCCCCGGTGGCACCTACCTCTACCTGTTCTACACGCAGAAGACGTTCTGGAATGTGCTCGAGAACTCCATGCCCATGACCGACCACAACTTCAACCCCGGCGTCGGTCTCACCAAGCCCCTCTTTGTCAAAAACCGCTACATCGGCAAGGTCAGCCTCATCATCGAGCACGAGAGCAACGGCAGAGACTCGATTCAGTCGCGCTCGTGGAACAAGATTTCGCTCGCCGCCAACATCACGATCGACCGCAACCTCATGGTGCACGGCAAGGCGTGGATTCCCATCATCGACGGCATGAACAACCGCGACATCCTCAAATACTGCGGCATCTATCAGACCGGCATCCAGGTGTTCAGCAACAACCGCCGCTTCACCGGTTCGATCACACTCACCAAGCGCGCCGGCTGGAATCTCAACTACAACACCACCATCGACCTCGCCTACCGCATCCTCGCCAAAGACAACCAATACATCTTCCTGCAATACTATAATGGCTATGGCGAAGGCCTCCTTGCCTACAAGGAGTTTCATTCGCAGCTGCGCCTGGGCATCGTCATCAAGCCCAAACTCTTCTCGGAGTTCTGAACCACATTGCGCTACGTCGGATGCGATGCGCAACATCTCCGATGTAGCGCCAGGCCAAATGACGCCATACACCCCACATAGCCAGCGCTAACGCGCTGACAATGTGGGGCTAACAATTATTGCAACGTCTCCGACGTAGCGCGATTGGGGGGGATCAGGTGCGGGAGATGAGGGCGGTGGCTTGGGCAGCGATGCCTTCGCCGCGGCCGGTGAATCCGAGGCGTTCGGTGGTGGTGGCTTTGACCGAGACGGCGTCGGCGGTGATGCCGAGGTCGGCGGCGATGTTTTGTCGCATCGCGGGGATGTGGGGCGCCATTTTGGGGGCTTGGGCGATGATGGTGACGTCGACGTTGACGGTGGTGTAGCCGTGTTCGCGGAGGACGGCGACGACGTGGCGCAGCAAGACGCGCGAGTCGGCGCCCTTGTATGCGGGGTCGGTGTCGGGGAAGAGGTGGCCGATGTCGCCGAGGGCGGCGGCGCCAAGCAGGGCGTCGCTGAGAGCGTGGAGGGCGACGTCGGCGTCAGAGTGTCCGTCGAGGCCGAGATGCCAGTCGATGGTCTCGCCGCAGATTATCAGGGCGCGTCCGGGCACCAGGCGGTGCACGTCAAATCCGTTGCCTATTCTGAACATACGCGTTTGGTCTATTGGGGTTTAGCGGCGGCGGCCGAGCAGGTCGCGGATGCCGTCCATGTCAAATGTGAGCGAGAAACGCAGGGTCTGGTCGAGGGGCGAGGTCTGCGCGGTGGCAAGCATGTAGGAGGCGTCGAGGCGGATGACGTTGAGCGAGAAGCCGGCGCCGAAGCCGAAGTATTTGCGGTTGCCCTTGTACTCGTTTTCGTAGTAGTAGCCGGCGCGCAAGAAGAATTGTTGGTTGTAGTTGTATTCGGCGCCAAACGAGAACGAGATTTCGCGCAACTCTTCCTTCATGCCGCCGGGAGCGTCGCTGAACGACTTGAAGATGCCGGTGATCGACGACATGTTTTCCCAGTCTTCGAGGGCTTTGAGATACTCTTCCTGGCCCTCGATGGTGTCCATGTCATAGTCGCTCTGACGGGGACGGGCGGGGACGAGCAGCTTGTTGAGGTCGAGGTTGAGCGAGAGGTTGTGGTAGTCGGCGAGGGGGAAGGTGAACGATGTGCCCAGACGCAGGTTGGTGGGCAGGAACGCCGGCGAGTTGCCGTTGTTGTAGTTGACCTTTGTACCGATGTTTGAGATGTTCCAACCCCAAGCCCACTGGCACTCGTTGCGGCCGATGATGGGGTAGGTGTTGTAGTATCCCGAGATGTCGGCTGAGAATGCCGAGGCACCGGTGGTCTGGTCGCCGGCGTATGAGTCGCTGAAACCGAGGTCGGAGTAGATGTAGCGGAACACGACGCCCATCGAGAATTTCTCGCTGAGTTTGCGCGAATAACCGAGGTCGAATGACATCTCATAGGGGTTGAGTGTCTGTGTGGCGCCGCCCGAAACGTCAGAGCTGGTGACCGATCCGAGCGAGAAGTAGCGCAGCGAGGCGCTGACTGCCTGGTTGTCGCCCGAACCAACCTTGTAGTATGCGGCGAGGTTGGCGAGGAAGATGTCGTTGACGAGTTTGCGCAACCACGGAGTGTAGCTGAGCGACACTGCAGACTGCGACCACGCGAAGGCATATTTCGAGGGGTTCCAGAACTGCGAGTTGGCGTCGGGCTCGGTGGCAGCGCCGAGGTCGCCCATCGAAGCGCCGCGGGCGTCGGGGGCGATTGACAGCGAAGTCACGCCGGTCTCGATGGGGTTGAACTCGTTTTTGATGTCGTCTGCCAGCGCCGAAGCGGAGCAAAAAGCGGCGACGAGGGCGACTGAGAGATATTTGAATATTGACTTCATGTCGATAGTTAAGAGGGTGGTCTGTTGGATTATGAGTAGAAGTTACCTTTAAATAACGGCAAAAGTCGTGTCATTATTGTATGGGGTGTGGTGTCAGTCGGCGTTGACGCGGCGGATGACGGTGATTGCGATGGGTGTCGACGAGGCAAACGAGCCGTCGCTGTTGGCGATGACAAACGCCGAGTAGTATCCGTCGGGCACCTTGTCGCCGTTGTTGTCAGTGAGTTCCCAGGTGAGTGGGAAGGTAGCCGAGGCACGCGAGAAGACGGTGTTGTTGTCCTTGTCGCGAATCACCAGACGGGCGTCGGGGGTGGAGCTGAATGTGTGGTCGATGTCAAACTCTACAGCCGAGCGCGCGGTGGTCTTGTCGGCGCTGAGGGTGATGGCGGCGGGGGTGTTGACCAGGGTGAAGGCGATGGTGCGCGAGGAGGTGTTGCCGGCGTTGTCGGCGACCTTGAGACACAGGGTGTGGCGTCCGTCCTCGATGCCCGAGATGGGGTAGTCGATGGTGGCTGTGCCGTCGTCATGGAGCTCGAGGGTGAGCGCCGCCGCGGGATATGTGGTGTTGCCGTCGAGGGTGAGCGATGCCGCGGCGCCGATTGCCGACGCGACGCGTATGCCGCTCTCCGAGAGTTGCATCACGGCGTGCAGCTCCACATCGCCGCGCACGATGTCGCCGTCGGCAAATGACTCGTCGCCGATGTACATGTCGGTGATGACGGGTGCCGTAGCCTCGGCGGGTTGGGTGTTGTCGGCGAGCACATGCACGTCGCGCGAAGTGCCCAGTGCGACGGTCTTGCCGTCGTCGGACACGGCGCTGAGCATGATGCGGTTGGCGGTGCCGCTGTGCATGGGCACGGGCGAGAAGAGTCGGGCGGTGAACTCGCCATTCTCGACGCGCGCGGCGGTCTCGGCGAGGGTTTCCTGGTCGAGCTCGCACTCGAGTTTGCCAGCCGAGCTGTCGGTGGTCTTGACCGAGTAGGATGCGTCGAAGAGCTTGATGGCGACTTTGCCGGTGAACGAGGTGTCGATTTCGCCATTGTCATTGAGCACTGAGCCGCTGACGGTGAATGGGGCGAGCGGTGCGACATCGGTGGGCGATGTGCCCGGAGCCTCGCCGTTGATGGCGGTGACGCTGAGTGTGCGAGCCGGCGCGTTGACCTTGACGGCGGGGTCGCCACCGAGGTTGTAGCACAGCACGTTGACAGCCTCGTCGGCATCGCTGGTGGCGAGCACGGCGCTGTTGCGGGCGTTGCGGAAGATGTCGCCGACGCGGGTGTCGGCGGTGGCAGAGGCGTATGCCTTGCCGACGGCGAGGTTGATGGACTGGTTGTACTCGAGATATACCGAGCGGCAGGCGGCGATGACGCCGATCATGCCGCCGTTGGGGGCGCGCAACATCTTCTGTCCGAGGTCGTCGTCGTCGCGGTCATAGTTGAATGTGCTGCACGTGGCGAGCATCGCCAGGGGATAGCGCGTGTATTCGGTCGACTGGTTGTAGCTGGTGCCCCAGAGCAGGTTTTCGGTGAATGAGTATTTGTCGGCGTGCCCCGAGTAGGTGAAGTATCCGGCACCTCCTGAGAGCGCCTCCTTGATGATTTTGGTGGCTTGGGTGGCGCGTTTGCTCACGATGGGGAACACGAGGTTGTGCGCCTTGACGGCATTGAGCGCCGGGCACGTGTCCTTCATCGTGCTGATGAGTTCCTCGCTCTGCTTGTAGTGCTGGTTTGAGTCGCCCGAGTCGCTGAGGAAGATGGCGGTGGCGTAAGCCTTTGCCGATGGTTCGGCGGTCATGTGGCGCATGATTTTGTCGTTTACCTCGGCAGCCGACACGGCGTCGCTCACCGGCAGGCGTCCCACGGCGATGTCAGCCTGGGCAAACATCACCTTGGTGGGGTCGAAGGTGTCCTGCACCATGCCATAGTAGGAGTCGTGGCCAAATGAGCGGGTGGTGTCGCGCGAGTAGCGTGTCAGCTCGGTCTGGTAGGCGATGAGGTTTTCGCGCTCGTATGTGGTGGTGATGCCGCGGTTGTCCCATGTTGCGGGGCCGTAGAGCAGCAGGTAGCGGTAGGTCTGCGGGTCGCGGTCATAGAGCATCTTGGAGAAGCGGCGGAATGCCATCGCCGAGGGTGTGCCCGAGGAGAATTCGTTGAAAATCTCGTCCTGCGTGTAGACACTGACGGTGATGTTGTCGTATTTCTCGTGGATGGCGGCGAGCTCCAGTGCCTTCTCATATAGAGTGTTGGTGGTGATGATTGCCATGCCGGGCACCTTGGAGGCGTGGATGTCCTGGTTGGCAACGTTGCCACACCATTCCACACCGTCAAAGTCGGTTCTGTCGGGGTTGAAGGCGATGAGTCGGCACTCGGTGTTGGAGGCGTATGTGGCGTCAAACGAGCCGCGGCGCGTGCCGTCGCTGTTGGCGGCGGTGTCGTGTGAATAGACATTCATCGGGTTGGTGATGTTCCACACCACCACGTTGTCGGGGACGTCGGTGAGGTTGAAGTCGTTCTCAATGCCGGGCTTGATGAAGTGCATGATCATCTGGCTGTCGTCGCCCAGGCGGTTGCGGCGCGGATATGCCATCCAGCAGTAGTCGTGGGCGAGATACGAGGGCGTGCCCGAGCTCTTGAAGTAGATGGTGAAGTCGTATGTGCCGTCGGGAATGGTGGTGAGGTCCTTTGCCTGGGTGAAGTTGCCGTAGTAGTATCCCGTCGAGTAGATGAGGGAGGCGGTCGATGTGCCGGTGGCGTTGCTGGTCACCGAGTCGGTGACGAGTATGTTCTTGGAGACGATGTGCTGGCTCTTGGTGAGCGACGTGTTCTTGGCGGCGAAGGCGTTGTAGAATCGCGCCTTGTATTTGCAGAACGTGTCGACATAGTAGTCCTTGATTGTGAACGGGCACACGGTTTTTTCGTTGACTCCCGAGAGGATTTTGTCGTGAAACAGCGCTCCCGCCGACGAAGGATTCTGCACCTCGTTCTCGATGAGTGTGGCGCAGTAGTGCGACTGGAACGCCTGGCGCGTGATGTCGCCCGACACCGCCGCCATGCTGGGGCTTTTGGTGGTGTGCGCCGTCTGTCGGTCGCTGACAAAGTAGTAGCCGGCGGTGGAATAGTAGTTGCGCAGCACTGTGGCGTCGATCGACGACTTGGAATCGAGTTTGAGTTTCAGGCTCACGTCGCCGATACCGTAGAACAGCAGACGGTCGTCGCGATGCAGGGTGAGTGTCTGGGGCACATCGTCGACGGCGTCGGCGTCAAAGGTGTTGGTCATCAGCGCTGTGCCGCCAAACCCATAGACCTCGACCGACTCGGGGTTGTCGAATCCCCATTCGCGCAGCTGGTCGTAGGTGATCTGGTGGATTCCCTCGCCGGTGACCTTGATTTTCACCCATTTGCCGCGGGAGAATGCCGATGACGCGGCATAGTGGTCGGTGGTGTATGCCCATGTCGCGGGTATGGTGATGCCGAGTAGCGCCAGCGTCATGATGGCGCGGCGAACGATAATGCTGTAGTAAGACAACAGATGCATTGCAGAAATTGACAGTTTGCTTGTTTTTAGAAAATGATTGTGGAGAAAGTATAATGTGTTTGTGGTTTATTGTTGGTGTTCGCGTGAGCTTGATGGCTGTGTGAGTCTTGTTGTGCCGGTGATGATTGGTTTTCTTTGTCGGTGTTGATTATCTGAACTTGACCTTGAGTGCCTCTTCGCCGTTGGTGTTGATGATGAGGTTCTGCGGGTGTGTGAGGATGTGAGCCGCGGGCTCGGGCATGGCGGTGAGGCTGGGGTCGAGGACGATGATGTCGCCCGACTTGAGGGTGACGAGCTCGCTGACATGGGCGATTGCCGCGTCGAATGCCTCGCGCAGCGCTGCGGTGTCGAGGTCGGCGGTGGCGACGCCGTTGGGGTCGGAGATGCGGATGGAGAGCGTCGGGGCGTCGGTCTCGAAGGGCTTGCCGGCGACGAGTGCTCCGTCGCGCATCCACTCGAGCGGGGTTGCCGAGTCGGCGCGGCGCTGGTGGCTGACGACGATGAACTTGCTGTAGTAGCGCGAGGCAAATTTGGCGGCGATTTTCATGCCCAGGCGGTCGATGACGATGCCGATGGCGGGCACGGCGCACCAGGGCGCGTCCTCTTCGGGAACAAAGAACGGGTTGCCGCGCGACACGACAGCCGAGTCGGGGATGAGTCGCGTGAGGCGCTCGCCGGTGTTTTCAATCCAGAGTGTTTTCATCGTTCTCGAGGTTTGACAGACGGTTGTACATGACGGCGAGGTGTGAGTAAATCGAGGTGTTTTGCACTACGACACCGTTCGGCACCTGTATGCGGCAGGGGGTGAAGTTCCAGATGGCTTTGATGCCGGCGCTGACGATGATGTCGGTGACGGTCTGCGCCGCCTCGAATGGCACGGTGACGGCGGCGATGGTGACGCCGAGACTGGCGACGATTTCGCGCAGCCGGTCGATGTGGTAGACGTTTGCCGAGAGGATTTCGCTGCCCACCACCTCGGGGTTGACGTCAAATCCGGCAACGATGTCGAGGCCGTATCTGTTGAGACCCTTGTCGCGCATGAGCGCCGAGCCGAGCGAGCCTACGCCGACGATGATGGCGTTGTGGCGTGTCTCGAAGCCGAGGAACAGGCTGAGTCGGCTCTCGAGGGCGTCGACCTCGTATCCGATGCGTGTCTTGCCCTTGATGTTGAGAAACGACAGGTCTTTGGCGATTTTGGCGGCGTCGACACCGACGAGCCGGCTCATCTGGGTCGACGAGATGTGCTTGACGCCTTCGCGCTTGAGCTTGGCGACCAGAGCCAGATACCACGGCAGCCGCCTGAGGGTGGGCTCGGGCAGTTGTGCGAGGTGGGTTGAGATGTCGTGGCTGTTGGTCATATCGGTGGCAAATTTACAGTTTTTTTTATAATGCGCAAAGGCGGGCTGGAGAGATGATGTGGCGTTAACAATATTTATTCGGCGGTGACGGCGAGTTTTCGCGAAGCCGACTCGTATGTTGTGCCGTCCTCGGTGACAGTGGCGCGGTAGACATATATGCCGCGGCGCACTCGGCGTCCGGCGCTGTCGGTGAGGTCCCAGTTGACGGGGCTCGAGGTGAACATGTCGCTCATGCCCTTGGCAGAGCCGGTCCACACGGGGCGTCCCATGAGGTCGTAGACGGTGACGCTGACGGTGACCATGCGGTCGGCGCGGTCGTGGCTGAGGTAGAAGTTGGTTTCGGTCGACGCCGGGTTTTGGTCGCACCACACGTCATAGACCACGGGCTTGACGCGCGAGTCGACGACGATGTCGACGGTCGAGGTGGTCGAGTTGCCCGATGTGTCCCAGATTTTGAGGGTGAGCGTGTGGCTGCCCTCGGTGAGATCCTCGAAGGGGTAGTTGATTGTTCCCGAGGGAGTTCCGTCGGTGGCGGGAGTGTAGTAGAGCGACACGTCGGTGTAGGACTTTGTGCCGTCGAGGGTGATGGTCATGCGGTGTCCGACGCCGGCGTCAGAGATGTTGATGCCCACGTTGTCGCTGATGTTGGCAGCGAGCATCGGCGATGTGCTCACCCTCATGCCGTCGGCGCACTTGGTGCCGTTGAGGGTCATCGACGAGATGACGGGGGGCGTGGTGTCGGCGGCGGCAGTCTCGTCGAGGCCGTAGACGTAGAATCGGTTTTCGGTGCCGCACGCCATGCGAGTCTCGTCGTGGGTGGTGGCATAGAGGCTCATGGATGCCGGGCGGAAGTTGTCGCTGATGTCCATGGGCATGGGGGCGTTGAGGGTGAATCGTCCGGCGTTGATTGACGCGGCGCCCGAGAAGAGGCGCGAGCCGTGGCGCTCGAAGGTGTATTCGATGCCCTTGCCGTAGCCGTTGGAGGTGGTGCTGAACTCGGCGTCGTAGATTGATGCCGAGAGCTTGCCGTAGTAGTCGTCGATGAGTGTGCCGTCGGGGGTGCAGATTTCGCCCTCGATGACGACATTCTGCAGTCCCTGGATGCAAATCTGCTCGTCGCTGTCGATGGGGATGCCGTTGATGGCGGTGACTTTGACGAGGTTTGACGGGGTGGCGAGAGCCATGGCGGGGTCGCCCATGAGCACGTAGCGCAGACGGTTGGTGTTGGAGCGTATCTCGCCGTTGTCGTTGCGCAGGTCGTTCTTGGCGTTCTGGTAGATCTGACCGATGGTGATGAGCTTGCCGTTCTCGTCGCGGTTGGCGATGTGTCGTCCCATGGCGTTGGAGAACAAGCCGTTCTCAGAGATGTAGACGGGACGAGTGGCGCTGATTGAGGCGATTGTGCCGCCGTAGCGCTCGTGGAAGAATATCTCGCCGCCGCTCAGGGTGTTGGAGTCCCAGCAGAGGAAGTCGCAGGTGGCGGCGTAGAGCACGGGCACGTGCTTGAGGTAGAGGCTGGTGATGTCGGAGTAGGTGAGCTGACCGTCGTGCGACCACGAGTGGTTGTTGGCGTGGCCGATGTAGTTCCACCACACGCTGCCCTCGTCGAGCAGTCGGAACATCTCTTCGCGCGCTTCGGGGTAGCTGCCTCCGACGCGGTCGTAGGAGTCCATGTAGACCTTGTTGATGAAGAAGGGGTGGTCGCCGCTGTCGTCGATGTTGGCAATCATCGAGTCGGTCTGCTTCATGTGCGTGCCCTGGTCCTCGTCGTCGGCGAGGAAGAGCATCTGGTTTTTCCAGCCCGTGTTTTTAGACTCGTTGACGTATGAGTTGAGCTTGTCGACGGCGTTCTTTGCCTCGCTGACCGTGGTGACGGGCATGCGACCGACGGCGACGCATAGTTTGTCGAGACCCTTGTCCGAGCCCGAGCCGTCGAGCAGCATGGCGATGTAGTCGTCGGTGGTGTATCCCTCTGAGTCGCTGAGGGTTTGTTTGAGCGTGCCGCCAATCCAGATGGGGATGGTGCGTGGCTTGGCGAGGTCGGTCTCGTCGAGTATGTGGCGGTTGTCAAAGGTGGGAGCGCCCATGAGCAGCACAAACTGCAGGGGCGTGCCGGCGGCGTTGCCGCGGTCGTAGAACATCTTGAGGCAGCGGCGCAGGGCATTGACGTCGGGGGCGCCGGAGTGGAACTCGTTGTAGACGTCGTTGACGTCGAGCACGGTCACCGACAGCGGGCGGTCGACGCTGCCGCGGTGCATCAGGGCGATGCGCTCTGCCTGGTAGCGCCATGCCGAGTGGGTGAAGATGATCATGTTGACCGGCTCCATGCCGTGGATGTTGGTGGCGGTGACATATCCGCTGACTGTCACCTCGGGGATGTTTGACGACTGGGTCCATGCGGCATAGTCGCGGCGTCCGGTGTATGTGTTGGTCCACGCGGCGGTGGTGCTGTCGACGGCTGTGTTCATGCGTGTGATGTCGGTGGGGGTTGTGACGTCCCACACCACGATGTCGCTGTCGGCGTTGCCCAGGCGCGCGGTGGTTTCGCTGAGGGTGAATGAGAGGTACTTGTCGGTGGGCAGCTGCAACTTGCGGTTGTAGATGAGCGTGATGAAGTCGAGCCAGGCGTTGTAGATGGTGACCGACGAGCTGTGGGATACCTTGAGGGAGAGTTTCTCGTCGCCGAGCTTGAATGTGTGGCTGGGAGTGCCGATGGCGGCGTCATATATTCCGTCAACGCTGGTGGCGGCGATGTTGTCAGAGGTGTTTGCCTCGAGCGTGTTGCCGTTGACCGCGAATGCCAGTCGCGAGGACGAGTTGTAGGTCTTGGCGACAAACGACGCGTTCATGGTCACCTCGCTGTCGGGCACGATGTCGGTGAGGGTGAAGTCGAATGTGCGGGTGGGGGTGTACTTGAAGTCCTCGCCGACGAAGTGCGGGCCGTATTCGGTGGGTGCGGCGAGCTCTTTCTCATAGTGTACGATGCTCTTGTATGTCGAGATGTCGCCCGAGGTGGCGGCAGCGCTGCCCGAGAGGGGTATGTCGCGGCGTTCTTCGTCGCTCTCGGTGATGAAGTAGTAGCCCTGGGTGGTATAGAAATTCTGGCTGTGGGAGACGTTGCCGCGTGTGTCATACTTGGCATTGACGGGCCCGATGGCATAGAAGACGACGTCGCCGCGGTCGGTGACCTGGCTTTGCACCTCGGGGAGGTCGTCGACATAGTTGGCGAGCGAGAGCACGTCGGATGCCACCGAAGTGGCGCCATAGCCATAGACGCGCACGCGCTCGGGGTATCCAAAGCCCCATTTGTAGAGGGTTTCACGGCTGATTTTGTAGAGTCCGGTCGAGGGGACACTCACCTTGATCCAGGTTCCGGTCGCCAACTTCGAGGACTCGGCATAGGTCGACAGGTCAAACGCCGCCGCCGTCTGGGGCAGCGCCGCCGCCAGCGCCAGAGTGAGCGCCGTTGCAAGTCGTGTGAAGAGTCCGAAAGATTGGCTGAGTATATATTTCATCAATGTATAATGCTGTTTTGTCTAACGAATCAATTGTTCCGGTGGCATATCGATACACCATACCATTAATTTAAACGGCCATCAGCGTGTTTTATTGTGAGATAGCGTCAATAGCGTTCTTTGTCGCGGTAATGGCGCTATCGTTGAAATTTTATTATAATTTTAGATAATATTTTAAAAAAATATCACTATATTTGCCGCATCATTGTTACAGAAGGCAATCTGTTCAATTCTACTGATAAAATTGAACCTGCATTTTCTGCAAAATCAATATCAAAAAAACGTATCGGTACCTTTCTAAATATCAGTAGCAATACCAATATCTCAGTATCGATGCTATCCTACGATTAGAATAAGTTTTAATTTTCCTGTTTTACAAAACCCAACTAACAAACCAAACACCTGATTTTATGAAAAAATTAACGATTTGGCTTAGTCTTCTCATATTCGGCATCTTCGCCGGATGTAGTTATGACGACACAGACTTGTGGAACAAGGTCAATGACCTCGACACAAGAGTCGCCGATCTTGAAGCAGCGGTTTCGAAGCTCAACAGCCAGACTTCGACACTGCAACAACTGCTCGACAAGAAGCTGTTCATCGAGTCCATCACCCAGGACGAGAACGGCAACAACGTGCTCAACTTCATTAGCGCCAACGGCGAACTCTCGTCGATGACCATCACCAACGGCAAAGACGGCAAGGACGGCGTTGACGGCAAGGACGGCGTTGACGGTAAAGACGGCGTTGATGGTAAAGACGGCGTTGACGGCCAGGACGGTAAAGATGGCGTTGATGGTCAGGACGGCGCTGACGGCAAGGATGGCAAGGACGGCAAAGACGGCCAGGATGCCACTCCTCCCAACATCGGTGTTGAACGCGACGCCAATGGCAACTACTACTGGACCATCGACGGCGAACGCATACTCGATTCAAACGGCAACCCCGTACAGGCAAACGGCACCGCCGGCGCCAACGGTCAGGACGGCAAGACCCCGACCTTCAAGATCGAGGATGGCAAGTGGTATATCTCGTTTGACAACGGCATCACCTGGACCGGCCCCTACGGACAGGCTACCGGCGCCGACGGCGACTCGTTCTTTGTGAGCGCCAACCTCAGCGCCGACGGCAACTCGGCACTGCTCACCCTCATCGACGGCACAGTGCTCAACCTCGCAATATACAAGGAATTCAACATCGCATTCGACGTCAGCGACTCTCTGATATTCTCAGGTGAGACCAAGGACATCACCTTCAAGATCACCGGCGCCACAGCCTCGACATTTGTCGAAGTGTTTGCCAAGGGCGACTGGAAGGCCGAAGTGCTTCAGGACGTTGTCTCGGCAGGTATCCTGCGCGTGACCGCTCCCGCCGACGCCGCCGGTCTGGGCCGCGTCATCGTCTTCGCCTCGGATGGCGCCGACAAGACCATCATGCGCACCCTCACATTTGTCTCGGGACAGGTAGAGGTCAGCACCACATCGTCATCTGTTCCCGTCGGTGGCGGCACAGTGAGCATCGACGTGCAGACCAACCTCGACTTCACCGCCGAGATTGACGAGGATGCCCAGTCTTGGATTACGCTCTCTGGCAGCCGTGCCTACGAGACCCGCACCGAGACTATCCGCCTCAACATCGCAGAGAACACCACCCCCTACACCCGCACCGGCCACATCACCCTCAAGCACGAGGGATATGTCCTCGAGACCATCCTCGTGGTTCAGGAGCCCGTCAAGTATGACGAGAGCGAGATGGTGTTCCGCGTAGACGCTTCGAAGGGCAGCGCCGGCAAGGTCACCTGCCCGACATTCAGCTTCCCCACCACCGGTGGCGGCGCCATGAAGGCCGACTGGGGCGACGGAACGGTAGACGAATGGGAATGGTCGTCAACATCAAAGACATTCGCTCCCAGCCATACCTATGAGGACGCCACCCGCGAGTACACCCTGCGCATCACCAGCAGTGGCACACTGCCCACCGCCATCAACTGCTCGCAGTCTGCCGGCACCATCGCCGACCTCGTGCAGTGGGGCAACTTCACCTCGTCGATGACCACCGTGACCCTCACCTATCTCTCGAATATGACCCACCTCACGGCGCCCACTGCATCCGACTTCAGCTCTGTGACAACATTCTCGCTCAAGAACAACAAGGCTCTGCGCACCATCGACTCCAAGCTGCTCAAGTCTGCAACCAAGCTCGACAACGTCGGCAGCATGTTCCAGAACTGCTCGGCACTCGAGGAAATCCCCGAAGACCTGTTCTCTGAATGTACAGTGATGCGCAACTTCTCGAGCATGTTTGCCGGCTGCTCAAGCCTGCGCAACGCTCCGTCGTTCACCGCCACCAACGGCGGCACCGCCACCACCGCGCCCGTCAACTCGATGTTCCAGAACTGCTCGTCGCTCACCACTCTGCCCGAACACCTGTTCAACGCGACATTCGTCGCCAAGATCAGCAACATGGTGCAGTTCTTCGACGGTTGCTCGTCGCTCGAGAGCGTGCCCGACTCGTTCTTTGACAACTTCGAAAACAACACCATGCTCAAGCCCTCGGGCAACTGCAACTACTTCTTCCGCAATTGCACGAGCCTCAAGTATGTCAACTTTGAGAAATTCTTCAACGTACTGGGTCGCAAGGTGATCAGCTACACCGGCTCCTTCATGAACTGCAGCAGCCTCGAAGGCACCATCCCCGCCTACAATTTTGAATACGACGGACAGACCTACAACATCTATCCCTGGCAGCGCAAGGAGATGTGCACCGGCGACGACACCGCATTCAACACCGCCCTCAAGGCCGAATTTGGCATCACCAACACCAACTATTCGGGCACCAACTGCTTCAACGGTTGCTACAAGCTCAGCGGCTACTACACCGAGATACCCACTGCTTGGGGTGGCGGTTGGGACGGCACTGTCGACCCGCCCACACTCGAGGTCACTGCCACATTGCAGCCCAACGAAGAGTACCACTACGTCAACTTCTGCATGAAGGGCCAGCGCGTGCTCGAGGCATACTACTACTATGCCGACAAGGCTTATGTAGACAAGATCATTCCCGAGTACAACAACGACTACACCGCCCTCTGCAAAGCCAAGGGCAACTACATCGACAGCGACTACCTGCCCGCCATCAACTCTACTGACGGTCTCACCATCTATGACGACTCGGCAGTCTACTCGACCGAATACATCTTCATCTGCTACGTCAAGAACATGCATGGCGAGGTATTCAAGACCGCCACAGTCACCACCTCGGCAATCCCCGCCGGCGACGGAGTCTATGACAAGTACATCGGTGTTTGGCACGTCGTGTCCAACAACTCCATGTGCGAGGTCAGCAACCAGTCGGGCAATGTCGAGTTTGACATCCAGATCTGGCCCTATCGCGTCAACAAGAGCTTTGCCGTCACCGGATGGGGCGTCACCCAGTTCCGCAATGCCTCGGCAATCCGCTTCATGTACGAGAACGGCAACATCACCGTCTACAGCGGCAACGCGAGCACCGACACCTCGATGTGCAGCCTCGTATACGAGGGCTATAACTACAAGGATGATTTCGGCGATATCGACTACAACGCCGCCTACACGCCCTATGCCCGCATGAGCGACGGCAACTATCAGATCTACGGGCTCGAAGAGTCCAAGCTCGTCGAGGGTAAGGTCGAAGACACCAAGTGCGTGCTCAACGGTGTGGTTTCAACCTCGCTTGCTTCTGCCGGACTTCCCAACACCGAGTGTGGTGGCTTTGAAGTCTTCTTGCAGATGGGTGGCTACGGCTGGTCGCGCTACTTCCTGCCCGCCGATGTGGTACTCCCCGAATACCGCTACACAGTCGACGGCACCTCGTATGCCAAGCTGTCGCTCGCGCCCTACACCATGACGCGCACCGGCGACATCCAGCTCGCTCCCCAGCGTCTGAAATCGATGCACGGCAACAGCCAGAAGTCGTTCACCCTCAAGACCCGCGCCGCCAAAGTCTCTGACATCTTCCGCGGTACCCAGGCAGTCAAGACGATGAACAACGCCAAGCTCGCCAAAGCAAAAGCCAAGAAACGCAAATAAATTTTCCTGCATTCTCCTCTCTCCAACGGGGACCCGCCGCCGCGGGCCCCCGTTTTGTTTGCCGCCCCATCAGTGGGAATACACCCGCGTCGGCATCGCCCGCGCCATCGGGGAATACACCCGTGTCGGCATCGCTCGCGTAATCAGGGGGATACACCCGCACAATTTGGGTGGGTATTTATGGATGTGTGTTGCGGCGCCCAACCAACGTCG
>X1_Eurasian_Beaver__coassemble_21_pt1 | contig 23658 bp, 20 predicted proteins | sample X1_Eurasian_Beaver__metabat2_high_PE_005 | metagenome-assembled genome bin X1_Eurasian_Beaver
AAATCAATAACTTTCGAATAATCAATGTCTGATTTGTGAGGCTGGGATAAGATGCCAGCCTCACAAATCAGAGTTGATAGAAAAATTTAATCAAACTAAAGACGAAAATTGGCGATATGCACTAACGAAGTCATTCGTCTTATAAGGTACTCAACAAATATTAAATGGAAAAATATAATAAGTTTAGTAAAGATATATGCAATAAGCTAGGCGCTTATGTGTATGCCTTGGTGGACCCGCGCGACAACAGCGTTTTCTATATCGGGAAAGGAAGGGAAAACCGTGTGTTTGATCATATAGAATGCGAACTTAAAAATAATCCCTCGGATATTGATAGTCTTAAACTACAAATCATTCAGGAAATTCATAATGCAGGGTTGAAAGTGAAGCATTTGATCATACGCCATGGCATCAAAGCTAATACTAATAAGGATGCAGATGCTGAGGCTTACCGGTTGGAATCCACTCTAATAGATATTCTCTCATATAATGAATTGAATTTGAATAAGAAATTGACTAATGTGGTGTCTGGTCATAACCAAAGCAGAGAAGGCATCAAGACAGTGGACGAGATTAGCGCCCTCTACGACTGCCCGATTATAGAACCAGAGCTAAAGGCTAGAAACGAAAAGCTACTTGCCGTGAAAATAAACAAATCCATCAAGGATAAAGATAAGTCTATTTACGAAATGGCACGTGGAGCGTGGCGCATTTCACAGGCGAAATGTCGGGATATCCAATATGTGCTGGTCATAGTTCATGGGGTAGTACGAGCTGTCTATAAACCCCAAAGATGGTATCAGGATACACAGAACAAGAGCCGATGGATTTTTGATGGCAAGGAGATACCTGGCTCCCCTTACTTGGGGAAACGAATATCCAAACTTCCAAAAACTCAAAATCCGGTTATATATTTAAATTTCTAAACGGAAAGTAACATCACATCGAGTATGTGCGGCAACTATAGGTCTCTATAGTAAGTTATTGCATAATGAGTAGTGGACGCAGAGACAGTTCCAAAACAGCAATACCAACTCCTCGTAGATGAATATCCATGCCACAATCAGAACACTTGTGATTAACATATGAAATGAGGCGTAGCCATCCGGAAAGGGGCGGCTTGCGGGGGACAAAAAAATCGCGCGGGTTACTCGTACGATTTTTTGTGGTAGAAGGGGGACATTTGCTGTATTTGAATAGATGGTTGGATGGGGGGAGGTGTCTTATCAGATGACTATCTATTTGGTCGGGGGGGGGAGGGTTAGGCGGATTTGTGTTTGGGGGAGCGGAGGGCGTAGACGGCGGTTTGGGCGATGAGGATTTGGCTCATGGCTTTTTCGTCGCGGTGGATGCGGCTTTGGAGCTCGTCGATGTATTTGGCCATGTTTTTGATGGGGCGCTTGGCGACTCCGGACTGGGCGGCGGCTCGGGCGACGGCGGGGGCGACGGTGGTGAGCAGACGGTGGTCGAAGGGAGTGGGGAGGATGTAGTCGCGACCGAAGGTGAGTTTCTTTTTGCCGTAGGTCTTGAGTACATCGGCGGGCACTGGCTCGTGGGCGAGGGCGGCGATGGCGTGCACGGCGGAAATCTTCATCTCTTCGTTGATGGTGCTGGCGCGCGAGTCGAGGGCGCCGCGGAAGATGTAGGGGAATCCGAGGACGTTGTTGATCTGGTTGGGAAGGTCGGAGCGTCCGGTGGCGAAGATGAGGTCGGAGCGTGTCTGGTGTGCGAGTTCGTAGGAAATTTCGGGGTCGGGGTTGGCGAGGGCAAACACGATGGGTCGGTCTGCCATCGACTTGAGCATGTCGGCGGTCATGACGTTGGCGACTGATAGCCCGAGGAATACATCTGCTCCGGCGAGTGCGTCGGCGAGTGTGCGCTTGTCGGTGTCTGCAGCAAATGCTTCTTTCTCTTTGTTGAGCCCTGTGCGACCTTTGTAGATGACGCCCTTGGAGTCGCACATGAGGATGTTGGCGGGGTTGACGCCGAGGCTGATATAGAGGTTGGTGCATGCCACGGCGGCAGCGCCGGCGCCATTGACGACGAGGCGTATCTGGTCGATTTTCTTGTTCTGAACCTGCAGTGCGTTGATGAGTGCGGCACCCGAGATGATGGCTGTGCCGTGCTGGTCGTCGTGCATGACGGGTATTGAGCATTTCTCCTTGAGACGGCGCTCGATTTCGAAGCATTCGGGGGCTTTGATATCCTCGAGGTTTATGCCGCCGAATGTGGGGGCGATGGCGAGGACTGTTTCGACGAATTTGTCGACGTCGGTCTGGTCGACTTCGATGTCGAAGCTGTCTATCCCGGCGAATATTTTGAACAGCAGCGCCTTGCCTTCCATGACGGGTTTTGCCGCCTCTGCGCCGATGTTGCCGAGTCCGAGCACTGCGGTGCCGTTGGAGATGACTGCCACGAGGTTGCCCTTGTCGGTGTAGAGGTAGGCGTCATCCTGGTTTTCGTGAATCTCGAGTGACGGGAAAGCAACCCCGGGCGAATACGCCAAAGCGAGGTCGCGTTGAGCTTGGTAGGGTTTGGAGGGCACTACTTCGATTTTGCCCGCCGTTGGGTAGCGGTGGTAATCCAGAGCCGCTTTTTTGGTTATTTTGTCCATATTTTTAGAAACAATGGGTGGGGTACAACGTTTTGTTAAAAATGTGATATAATTGTTAGTCGTAAAGTGGAAAATTTCCACTCAATTAAAACGATAATCGGGCGTTAAAGTTTTGCGACAAATGCAAATTTTTATCTTTGAAAAAATAGATTTGTTTTGGTTCATTTGGCGTCTCGCGAACTGTGGTTTTTGGTTTTGTAAAGAACAAATAAATGTAATGTGGGTATAATTTGATTTTTTTTCGCTAAATTTGCCTCACAATTAGACCACGATAAGACATCATATACCCCGTAAGTGAAAAAGATCACCGCACACATATCACATATACGTCACGCAATCAGGTCGGTATTTGCCTCGGGCATTCTCTGCTCGGCGATGGTCGCCGTCTCGTGCGACTGTGCTGTCGCGCAAGTCAACACCGACCAGGTCATCAACATCGGCCTCAATGCCTACTACTTTGAAGACTACCTGATGGCGATTCAGTATTTCAATCAGGCTATTCAGGCAAAGCCCTATCTGGCGCGCCCCTACCTCTATCGCTCGATTTCCAAGATCAATCTCGACGACTATGTTGGTGCCGAGGACGACGCCACGACCGCCATACGCCTCAATGAGTTCATCCCCGATGCCTACGAGGTGCGCGGTGTTGCCCGTCAGAACCTGGGCAAGAACAAGGAGGCGATCGATGACTATGACAAGGCCATCAACCTGTTGCCGCGCAACCGCCAGTTGCTGTTCAACAAGGCGATGGCACAAGCCGACATCAACGACACCATCGGTGCCGCGGCGACATTTGACGAGCTTCTGGGCTATTATCCCGGATTTGAAAACGGCTATCTCGGTCGTGCTCGTCTGCGCATTGCCCGCAATGATACCGTTGGCGCGCTCGGAGACATCAACCGTGCCATCGAAATCAATGACAAATCGTTCAACGGCTATGCCATGCGCGCAGACATTGCCATGTCGCGCGGGCAGCAATACTACAACGAGGCATTGACCGACATCGACATGGCGCTGAAGCTGCAGCCCAAGACTGCCGGTCTGTACATCAACCGCGCATTCATCAGATATACCGCCGAGGACTTCAATGGCGCGATGAGCGACTATGACCATGCCATCAGCCTCGACCCCAACAACAAGACGGCGCTCTTCAACCGCGGTTTGCTCGAGGCAGAGGTCAGCGCCAACGACAAGGCGCTGGTCGACTTCAACAAGGTGCTTGAGATGGACCCCACGAATTTGCATGCCAGATACAACCGCGCTATGGTGCTCGCCGCCAAGCACAACTACAAGGACGCCATCGCCGACGCCCAATATGTCATAGATGCATTCCCCGACTTCCCCACGGGCTATTACATGCGCTCAGAGTTTTATCGCGATATGGGCAAGCGTGCCGATGCAGCCCGCGACTATGACAAGGCGCGATTGCTCGCCAACAAGCTGCATCCCGACGCCACCGGCAACGTGCAGGGTACGCGCCGCGACAGCTATGCCGAGGAGACTCCCGAGGAGATGGTTCGCCGTCAGTTCGCGACACTGCTCAAGGTTGACGACAACAGCGACATCCGCGACGAATACAACAACAGCGATATACGAGGACGCATACAGCATCGCAATCTCAACGTCGAGCTCGAACCGATGTTTGAACTCTCATATTATTCATCTCCCGACGCGCTCGCCAAGGATGGATACTATGTGAAGGATGTCGACGACATCAACCGCACACGCCAGCTGCGCAACGTCATCTATGTAACCAACCACGTGCCGCATATCACCGACCAGTCGGTGATTGACGCCCACTTCCGTGCGGTGACCGACTACAACTCATATCTGTCGACCCACACCCCACGCACCATCGACTACATGGGTCGAGCCATGGAGCTGGTGACAATCCACAATTATGCCGCTGCTATTGCCGACCTCGATCGCGCGATTGCCTTGACTCCCGACTACTCCCTCGCGTATCTGCTGAGGGCGCAGGCTCGGTACAAACTCAACGAAACCGGAGCCGCTGACAACGGTGACGGCTCGAAGCTCGACCAGGCTACGCGTGCCGGTCTCGAGCGCAAGGAGATGGCAGCCGTCATCGACGACATCAACCAGGCCATCAAATACTCGCCCCGCAATGCCATCGCGTGGTTCAACAAGGGCAATCTCATGGCTCAGCGCGGCGACTATGCCGAGGCTCGCCGATGCTATGACATAGCCCTCGACCTCAAGCCGGAGTTCGGGGAAGCATACTACAATCGCGGATATGTCTACCTCAAGCTCGGAGACCGTGCCAACGGTGTCGCCGACCTCAGCAAGGCCGGTGAGTTGGGCGTTGCATCTGCCTACAACCTCATCAAGCGAATATCCAACTAAACACAAATAAAAATATTATCAACCTCGACCATGTTAACCGAAAAAGACCTAAAGCAGCTTGAAGAGCGTGGCGTCACGCCTCAAGCGATAGAATCTCAACTCGAGAGGTTCAAAACCGGATTTCCGTATCTCAAGCTCAAGGGATCGGCAACACCCGGAGCCGGCATCACCGTCATCGATGACGCTTGCGCTGCCAAGTGCAAAGAGCGCTGGGCACAGTATCTCGCCGACGGTGGCGATGTTGTGAAGTTTGTCCCTGCGTCGGGCGCTGCCTCGCGCATGTTCAAGGCGCTGTTTGCCTTTGTCAATGGCGCCGAAGATGTCCCCGCCGCCGGTTCGCCCGTGGCTCAGATCATTGACAACCTCGAGAAACTGCCCTTCAAGAGCGAGCTCGATGCCGTGCTCAACGCACGCTATGGCGCCGACAGTGTGGCGATGCGAGCCGAGGGCAAGTACAAGCCCATCATCGAGGCAATTGTCGGCAACGACGGCATGAACTATGGCGGACTACCCAAGGGATTGCTCACCTTCCACAAGTATGATGGCGACGAGACCCGCACTCCGCTTGAGGAACAACTCGTCGAGGGAGCGCAGACAGCTGCCACCAATGGCGTAGTAAAGGTGCACTTCACGGTTTCTGAAAACCACAAGCAATTGTTCCTCAAAAAAATACAGGAGGCAGTTCCCGCGCTTGAGAAACGCTTCGGCGTCAAGTACGAGATATCGATGTCGGTGCAGAAGCCTTCGACCGATACCGTTGCCGCCAACCTCGACAACACCTTGTTCCGCGATGACAACGGCAACCTTGTCTTCCGCCCCGGTGGCCATGGCGCCCTCATCGAGAATCTCAACGACATCGACGCCACTGTGGTGTTTGTCAAGAATATAGATAATGTGGTGCCCGACAGCCGTCGTGCCGCCACGATAGAATACAAGCAGGTGATCGGCGGAATGCTGATTCTTGTGCACGACAAAATAGCCGAATATCTGTGCAAGCTCAACACCGGCGACTACAACATCGACGACCTGCGCGAGATGATCAAGTTCATGCACGACACGCTCAATGTGCGCGACGAGGGACTCAAACACTTCGAGGACGGCGAGTTGGCACTCTATCTCAAGAGCAAGTTTGACCGTCCGCTGCGCGTGTGCGGCATGGTGCGCAACGAGGGAGAGCCGGGTGGAGGACCGTTCCTGGCGTTCAACAGCGACGGATCGTCATCGCCCCAGATTCTTGAGTCGACTCAAATCGACACTTCCAAGCCCGAAAACCGCGAGATGCTGGCATCTGCCACCCACTTCAATCCAGTCGACCTCGTTTGCTATGTCAAGGATATCGAAGGCGGTCACTATGATCTGCGCGAGTATGTCGACCACGAGACCGGGTTCATCTCGGAGAAATCTTTTGGCGGTCGCGAGTTGCGAGCTCTCGAGCTTCCTGGCCTGTGGAACGGCGCCATGAGCGACTGGTCGACAGTGTTTGTCGAGGTCCCCGCCATGACGTTCAATCCCGTCAAGACCGTCAACGACCTGCTGCGCCCCGTTCACCAGCCGCTCGACTGATGCCCCCATAGCATCATCGCGCCGCGACACGAAAAGTGGCACGATGATGAATTTTTTGAAAGTTTAACAGAGTGTTTTGTTCGGTCGTGAGTGTTAAACTGCCGAAAAATGTTTAACTTTGCACGATTGAATCACCCGGGAGACGGCATTCCTTCTCCCGATATTTAATTATTAATTTGAAAAGCCCCCATTCCCGTCTCATTATGAGAAAGTTACTGAGCCGAATCCTAACGATTGCCTTGCTTGGCGCTGTGTTTACCTCTTGTGGCGAACACCAGCGAGTCCTCAAGAGCAACGACATGGAATACAAGTTTGATTATGCCAAACGTGCCTTCGAAGAAAAGCGTTACACCCAGGCATCTACCGTACTCGAAGATTGTGTCACATATTTCAAAGGAACCTCAAAGGCCGAAGAAGCGTTATATCTTTTGGCAATGAGCTACTACGAGAACAAAGATTACTCCAACTCGGGTACAACATTCCAGACCTACACCACGCGCTACCCCAAAGGCAAGTACGCAGAACAAGCGAGATTCTTCACCGGATACGGCTACTACCTCGATTCGCCTGAAGCCGAACTCGACCAGACGACGACCATCAAGGCTATCGAAGCCCTCCAGTCATTCCTCGACTACTTCCCCCGAAGCGACAAAGTTTCAATCGCGCAAAACGCCATCTTCGAGCTTCAGGACAAACTGACATACAAAGAGCTGCTCAACGCGCAACTCTACTACAATCTTGGCAACTACATGGGCAACAACTACGAGAGTGCGGTCATTGTCGCCAAAAACGCGATCAAGACCTATCCCTACTCAAAGTACAAGGAAGAGCTCGAGATGCTCATCCTCAAGTCTCGCTATCAAGAGGCTGCCCAGAGTATTGACGAGAAGAAAGCCGAACGCTTCCGCACGGTTGTTGACGAGTACTATAGCTTCATCAACAACTATCCCGACAGCCCCAACCGTCACGAAGCCGACAATATCTTCAAGATTGCCCAGAAATACGTCAAGGATTGAGCCTTGTCGTGTGGCTGACGCAAATTCCAACCAAAAGTCAACAAGCAAAAAAGTTTTTATCGAATCATATGGACTACAAGAAAACAAACGCTCCCCTCAACACCCAAACCCGCGACCTTGTGGAGCTCGCAAAGGAAACAGGCAACATCTACGAGACGGTTTGCATCATCGCCAAACGTGCCAACCAGATTTCGGCTGAGATGAAAGAAGACCTCGAGAAAAAACTTCAGGAATTCGCATCACTCAACGACAATCTCGAAGAAATCTCGGAAAACCGCGAGCAGATCGAAATCTCGCGCTACTACGAGAAACTGCCCAAACCCACACTGATCGCCACCCAGGAGTACATCGACCACAAGCTGTACTATCGTAATCCCGCGGGCGACAAGGTTAAGGTTGACTAAAATTTACGGGGTATCGACAAAAAATATTGTCTCGGACATTGCCGATTCAATAAAAAGTCGTACCTTTGTGCCTCGAAAACCCCTGTCGGTTTTTTCATCCACTATTTTTATATTAACTTTCAAACAATTTCAAAAGAATGCACTTAAATTCTGAAGAAAAAGTAGAGATCTTCGAGAAGTACGGTAAGGGCAAGACTGACACTGGCTCACCTGAAGCTCAGATTGCATTATTCTCGGTCCGTATTGCTCATTTGACTGAGCACCTCAAGTCAAATCACAAAGATCATACAACTGAGCGCGCTCTTAAAATGCTGGTTGGTAAACGTCGCCGCCTCCTTGACTACCTCAAGCGCAAAGACATCAGCCGCTACCGTGCCATCATCGCACAGAAAGAGCTTGGTATCCGCAAGTAAGCCAACCTTTCAGCCTCACGGCGAGAGACGCTCTGCTTAAAGACTACGCTAAAGGGATTCGGCAATTGCCGAGTCCCTTTAAGTTTTTTTGCGCTTTGCAAAATAATTCCCTAACTTTGCAAAGTCGACTTATCCTATGGAATTATGCGCAGCATCAAAGAAAATTTTCTATATAGTTTCATACTTACCGGAGCAAACTATATTTTCCCGCTCATAGTCTATCCCTACATCATGCGTGTGTTGGGGGTGGGTGGCATTGGTCTCTGCGATTTTGTCGACAGCATCATCAACTACTTCATACTCTTCTCCATGATGGGAATGTCGATTGTCGGCATTCGCGAAATCGCGGCGTGCAAGGAAGATTCTGCCAAACTCACCAGGACATTCAACTCGCTGCTCACCGTCAACGCAATCGCCACACTCGTCGCCCTCATTGCCCTGGTCGTCGCCACATTTGCGGTCGCAAAGCTGCGCGAGCACACCGACATGATGGCGTTTGGCATGGTCAAGCTTGTCGCCAACCTCTTCCTCTTCGAGTGGTTCTACAAGGGCGTCGAGGACTTCAGATTCGTCACCATCCGCAGCATCGTGGTCCGCACACTGTTTGTCATTGCAGTGTTTGCCTTTGTTCATACGCCCGAAGATGTGGGGCTCTACTACTTCCTGACCGTGATGATTGTCGTGGTCAACGCGCTGGTCAATGTCAAGTATCTGCGTCGCTTTGTCCGCGTGTCTTTCAGCTTCAGAGATGCCAAGCTCTTCCTGTCGCCCTTCCTGCTCACCGGCTGCTACATGCTGCTGACGTCGATGTATACCACCTTCAATACCGCCTATCTGGGCTTTGTGTCCAGCGACGTCGAGGTGGGCTACTACTCGGTGTCGGCGCGTCTATTCACAGTCCTGTTGTCGGTCTACACAGCCTTCACCGGCGTTATGTTGCCGCGCATGAGCTCGTTGCTGGCGCAGGGTGAGAATGTACGTTTCAAGGAACTCATCGGCAAGAGCGTCGACATATTGATGTGTTTCGCTATCCCAATCGTCATCTTCTCGGAGTTACTGACACCAGAAATAATACGCCTCATCTCCGGACCCGGCTATGAGGGCGCCATTCTGCCCATGCGCATCATCATGCCGCTGGTGTTCGTCATCGGCTATGAGCAGATTTTGGTCAACCAGGCGCTGATGCCCCTCAAAAAGGACCGCGTCATCATGGTCAATTCCATTGTGGGCGCTGTTCTTGGCGTGTCGCTCAACCTCGCCCTTGTCGGCTGCATATATGCCACCGGTTCGGCGATAGTGTGGTGTTCGAGCGAGGTTGCCATCCTCATTCTTTCGCAGATATTCGTCACACGGTTTGTTGGCGTGAAGTTTCCTATTGCCGATTTCTTGAAAAATATACTGTGCTATCTCCCCGCTATAGCTTTGCTATATATGCTGTCTGTTAGCGGATTGGAGTTCTATTGGAAGGTTGCCACCGGTGTTTTCGGCATGATAGTCTACTTTGTGCTTGTACAACATTTTGTTATAAAAAACCGTTTTGTATTGGAAGCTGTCGAAGGCGCGTCAAGCAAATTCAGAAAAAGATAACATGGATCTATCAGTCATAATCGTCAACTACAACACTCGTGCGATGACAGTCGATTGTCTCGACAGCGTGTTCGCCAATACACGTGGTGTGGACTTTGAGGTCATCGTCGTCGACAATGCTTCGACCGACGATTCTGTCGAGGTTCTGTCGCGAGACAATCGCATCACACTCGTGTGTTCCGACGAAAACTTGGGCTTTGGCAAGGCTAACAATCTTGGATATTCGCGATCAAAAGGCAGAAACATCCTGCTGCTGAACTCCGATACGATAGTTCGCAACAATGCCCTCAAGATGATGAGCGACGCGCTCGACGCCGCCGACCCGCGGGTAGGATGCCTCGGCGCAATCATGTTCGGTCCCGATGGCAAGACACCCACCAGCTCCTTCTGCCGATTTCCATCTATCAGATCAACACTGCGATTCTTCGCCTCATACTACCTCCGGATTTCAGAGAAGCCCTACGCCCCCAGCCCCGAAGGAGATGTTGACTATATCACTGGCGCCGACCTCATGATACGTCGGTCGTTGGTCGAGGATGAGGGCTTGTTCGACCCCCATTTTTTCATGTACTTCGAGGAGAGTGAGATGCAGCTGAGGTATGCACGAGCCGGCTACCGTCGCGTTGTGATTCAGGGCCCCGACATCGTCCACCTCGAGGGAGCGTCATTTGGCGAAACTCGACGGCTCAACGGCAATCGTGGACGTATGTACTTTGAAAGTATGCGTCTGTATATGCGCAAACGCTACAGCCTGCCCAAGTTCGTGCTCTTTCAGATAATATCGACGGGCTATATTCCGTTATTAATGAAGAATGCTCAAGGCTTCGCCGATTTCAAGAGCATGTTTCGGGCGCTTTTCCTACCGGTGAAACGGTAGAAATCTTTTCGGCGCCCTAAACGCCTGTTTGATACAAATGCGAGTCGCCGCGCGCGGCTACACATCCCACGCTACTACTCAATGTCTAAAAAAGCATACATACTTCTTTTTACTCTGCTTTCCGTCGTCTACTTCTTCAATCCACTCCAGATGGTGAGTGAGGCGGTCGGCAAGTCGATGTTTTTTCTCATGTGCATCATCAGCGTGTTCGCGTACGCACGCGATTGCGTCTCGTTGCGCGACGTGCAATATCCACGCGTGTCCTATCTACTGCTGATGCTGTTGATGTTCACCTCTACTATTGTTGCGAGCGCTTTTCACGACCAGACATGGCTTGAGACGCTCTATCCCACTATGCCATTCATCATCAGCTACGGCTACTTTTTCTTCCTCATGCGCAGTGGCATCACCGAGCGCGAGGTGATACGCATCATACTGATGCTGTGTGCGATGGCGACATGCGTTTACCTCGTCAATATCTATACATTCCCCAATACGCTATTTGGTTCATTAGTTGATGAAGAAGACCTCAGCCGCGGATATCTGCGACTGCCGGTGCCCTTCATCCATTTCTTTGTGCTGCTTTTCCTGTATTCCATCAACGCGCTAATTGTCGCTGCGCCAAAGAAGAAATTTTGGTATCTTGTGGTTGGTGTTTCCGCGTTCATGATCATCGCCAGTCTCACCCGTCAGGTGATGGGACTTGCCTTCGGCCTGGGACTGATATTTGTCCTCGAGCGAGTAAGTTTTGTAAAGAAGATGCTGACAATCGGCGTCGCCGCCGTCATAGTGTTTGGCGTTATTCCACAGACCAAGATGTACAAGAGTATGGTGGAACTCGCCGAGGAGACAGAAAAAATGAACAACACCAATCGTCAGGAAGACACGCGTATCCAGGCAGCCAAATACTTTGTGATGGATGGTCAGACCAATGATGTTACCCCGGTTATCGGAAATGGCCAGCCAAATACCGGCACCAGCCCCTGGGGTAAGGTGTTCCTCAATGAGACCGAATACAAGTTGATGTTTATCCACGATGTGGGTTGGTGTGGCTTCTTCTATTTGTTTGGCGGAGTCGCGGTATTGCTGTTGCTGTACATCTTTTTTAGCGCGTACCGACGACCCAAGAGCCCCAACGAAAAATATCAAAACTACTTCATGGTATACCTCGTTTTGGTTTCAATAGCCTCGGCTCCGATTTTGATTCTTCCCGAGATCATGGTCATTGTGGTGGGTTGGTATCTGGCATTCATGCCCGATGAGCTCAGAAACGACGGCAAACACTACATCACCGCCCGCGAAAATGTTGAAGCCGAGGATGATGTCCACCAAGACGATGAGGCAGATCAATCCCTAAAGGAAAATTCTCAGGAGAAAATTGAAGCTGATTTGGCTGAACTGATTTAATCATTCTGATACCCGTTTTGACTATGGCAGCGAAATTCAAATACATAGACTCTTTCTCCGACGGTGCATTTCACGAGGTGTTCAATTCCTCATCGCTGAAGATGTTCGCCAACATCTATCCACATGTGGAATACTACGCGGGCAAGAAGTCCATGAGTTGCGTCGAGCATATCCTCGGCGGCTCGCTGCCCGGGAACGTCAGCTATCACAGACTGTTCCACACTGTTTTAAAGGGTAGTCTCGGCAACTTTCTCAGCTATTTGCTGTCGACAATTCAGAATATAATGATTGCGATCTTTGCCACCAAGGGCACGGTTCTGTTCTACAACTACAACAGCCTCTGGGGGCTCAAGACAATCAACTGCATAGCGCGCCGTCGTCCAGGTATTAAAATCGTGCAGATGTGCCATGGTGAGCTCGAGATATTGAGATTGGGCATCAAAATCAATCCCATCACTACCGCCGCATTGCGTTGGCTCAAGGATGAGAATTTCAAGCCGGCAGACAACTTCAGATTCTGCGTACTTGGTGATGCAATCAAGAGTAATCTCAAAGGCGTCGTCGCTGACAATCTTTTGGATAATTTCATCACCTTTGAACACACCTATGTCTCGCGCCCCGAGAAAAATTGTGGCGTTCCCGAGACTCTTGCGCATGATGATAGCGTCAAGGTGGGATATGTCGGTGCCATAGAGGCGCGCAAGGGATTGAACAATTACTTAGCCCTGCGGGGTCTCGTTGATTCTTGCGTCAAGTTCTTTGCGATCGGCAGAATGCTGACCGACCCCGGGGTGCTCGATGCAGCCCGAATAGAATATGTGCCCGGGTACAAGAATGGTACTTTTCTACCCAAAGAAACAATGGATGCCTACATCAACGCGATGGATATCATCGTGTTCCTGTACCCCGAACATTCATACAAGCTCACCGCCAGCGGTGCGATATTCGATGCCATCGATCATGCCAAGACGGTGTTCTCGCTGCACAACTCATATTTTGATTCGGTATTCGCACGCGCCGAGATTGGCAGACAGTTCGATTCAATCGAGGATATGGCAAAGGCAATCGAAGCATATCAACGTGGAGACATCGACTTGAGCGATGCGCAATACAAATTCAGCCCGGAGTACGAAGCAAAAGTATTCGGCGAAAAACTCCAAAAGTTAGGACTGAGATAAGGATTATGGAGAGAAAAGAAATATTGGTATTGGCATATGCTGTTTCACCGACACGAGGCTCTGAATATGCCGTGGCATGGAACTATATCACTCACATGTCGCGCTATCACAATCTCACTGTGATTTGTGGAACATCCGGCGACCACCTTGGCGATTTAGACGAATTGAAACGCTATCTTGCGCAATCGCCGATGGAGAATGTGACTTTTGAGCTTGTCGAGCCGTCGCGTATAGCCAATATCCTCAACTATCCCAACCGCAAGGGATGGTTCCCATATATGTTCTATGCGGCATTTGGTTGCTGGCAGCGCTCAGCCTACAAGCACGCGAGAAAACTTGCAAGCACTCATCACTTTGACTTGGTGCATACGCTGGGTCCCATCGGCTATCGCGAGCCGGGATATCTATGGAAACTTGATATGCCACGGCTTTGGGGACCCATCGGCGGCATTACCAATTATCCGCGTATACTTTTCGACATCCTGACACCCAAGGTAAAGACGAGATTCATCATTCGCGCGATGGGCAACACCATGCAGCGCAATGTCAATGCGCGTGTGCGCAAGGCTTTCCGCGCCAATGATGTTGTTCTCGCATGTACCACTGAGACTGCCCGCCAAATCAAGAAGTACTTTGGTGTCGATAGCGAATACATGCCCGAGAACTGCATTGACGACACCATGTTGACAGGGCAGGCAAAAGCAGACCGATTTGATTTGCCGATGAAACTAATCTTCGTCGGACGTACTGATGAAAATAAGGCGGTTATACTACCGCTGCGCGCTCTCACACAGATCCGTCATAGTGACAAGGTGAGGTTTGACATCATTGGTGACGGCCCCGCTATGCCGGCGCTCAAAGCTTTTGTCGCCGACAACAATCTTGACGGTATTGTCAGGTTTCATGGTCGACTGCCGCGAGCCGAGGCAATAGGGCTGTTTGCCAACGCCAACCTCAATGTGATTTCGAGCCTTGGCGAAGCCAACACGACGGTAATATTTGAGGCGCTTGCCAACGGCGTGCCCACGATGGCGCTCGACCACTGTGGCATGCACGATGTCATAACTGACGAGTGTGGTGTCAAAATTCCGGTCGGTAATCCTGAGCAAGTAGTCGCCGACATGGCGGCGGCGATAGATCGCCTTGTCGAGAACCCCGAGCTTGTGAGGAAGCTCGCCGAGGGGGCGGCACGGCGTGCCAAAACATATAGTTGGGAAGAACGCGAAAAACGTTTCAACGAGCTGTATGACGAGGCTATTACCAAATACAATAACAAGAAAAATCATTGAATGAAGAAGATACTGGCGTTCCACCTATACAATGATTACAGTGGTAGTCCAAAGGTTCTGAGGCAGACCCTCGGTGGCTTGGCGCGTGCCGGATATGACATCGCACTCTGCACCTCTCGCGGTGGCGTCCTCGATGGATTGCGAGGCGAGGGTGTCGATATCTGCCATTTCAACTATCGGTTCTCGTCGTTTCGTCCCCTCACATTTCTGAGACTGGTTCGCTCCGAGCTCTTCATGATGCTCTATGGCTTGCGCCACGGCAGTCGCGACAGCATCTTCTTTGTCAACACGTTGTTGCCAACACTTGCCGCAGTCGCCGGGCGTCTCCGTGGCGCGAGAGTGGTCTATCACTATCACGAGAATGCATTTGTCAAGAGCATGATGTATCGCAGCAAGGCGTGGTGCATGAAACGTCTTGCCAACGAGATAATATGTGTCTCTGATTATCAGAAGGATATGCTTAATGCCAAAGGAAATGCTGTGGTGCTGCCCAACGCCTTGCCCGATAGCTTCAGAGTGAGACTGACGCCCGATGCCGAGGCGGCTTTTATGCGCCGGAATGTTCTGTTTGTAGGGTCTTTGAAAATCTACAAGGGAATCCTCGATTTTATTGACTTGGCTCGAGCGTGTCCCGACATAAACTTCACTGCCGTGCTCAGTGCTTCGCGAGAGGAGATTGATGCGTTTGTTGCGAATTTTGAGGTGGACGTGCCCTCAAATCTCACGATGCATCCGCGCCAGGAGGACACTGTGCCGTTCTACAACAATGCGTCGGTGGTCGTGAACCTCTCGAACCGCAGTATGGTTTTAGAAACATTCGGATTGACAATCATAGAGGCTATGGCGGATGGCTTGCCGGTGGTTGTTCCTGTCTCGGGAGGCATTGCCGAACTCGTTGAGGACGGAAAGAACGGATGGCATATCGATTCGCAAGACATGGGCCGCCTCAAAGGAACGATTGAGAATATATTGAACGATAAAGGATTATACATGCGTCTTTCGGCTAACGCCATCTCTATGTCAAAAAAATATGACGAGACTCAATATTTCGCGAAAATGTGCGTTATTATAGAGAATGGTTGTCACGACAATGGATATTAAAGTAATAGAATAGAATGAAGATATCAATCATCGGAACCGTGGGCGTACCTGCTAATTATGGGGGATTCGAAACCCTCACCGAGCAGTTGGTCAACCACCGCACACGCTCCGATATAGAATATACGATATACTGTAGCTCAAAGGCTTATGATAAGCGCCATGATGAATACAATGGTGCTAAATTGCGCTATATTCCGCTGAAAGCCAATGGTATGCAAAGTATCCCATACGACATTGTATCACTGATCAAGGCAAGCCGCCACAGTGACGCTATACTCATTCTTGGTATCTCGGGTTGTGTATTTCTCCCCATTTACCGACTTTTCTCCAAGAAAAAACTCATCATCAACATCGATGGACTCGAGCATCGCCGCGAGAAGTGGTCGGCGCCCATCAGAAAATTCCTCAAATATTCCGAGAGCAAAGCCATCAGGCATGGCGATATCATCATCACCGACAACAAGGGCGTCAGCGACTATGTCAAGGGTGAATACGGCGTTGACACCAACTATATTGCCTATGGTGGCAATCATGTGCTGGTGGACACCGACGAAAATTTCACCCGCGCCATCATCGACAAATACAACCTCCCCAAGGAGTATTCGCTTGCTATATGCCGCATCGAGCCCGAAAACAATCCACATCTTGTTCTCGAGGCTTTCAGAAAGTCCAAGAAAAATCTGGTGTTCGTAGGCAATTGGAACCGCAATGAATATGGTCGCGGTCTCATGGAAAAGTACGGCAAAGACTCCAATATCAAGCTCCTCGACGCCATCTACGATCTCAAGGAACTGAGCGTGCTTCGTGCCAATTGCCACTATTATCTGCATGGACACAGCGCCGGCGGGACCAATCCGTCGCTTGTCGAGGTGATGTTTTTTGGCAAGCCCATCATTGCCTACAATGTTGTCTACAACCGCGAGACAACCGAGAATAAAGCTGTCTATTTCAACACATCCGAGCAGCTCGCCGAGATGCTTACCAACGGAGTTGACAACGCCGCTGAGATTGGCAAAAACATGCGCGAGACGGCAGAGCGCCGATACACCTGGCAGACCATTGCCCGCGAGTACGAAGAACTCTTCTGACCGCAACACAACCTATATCGTTGCAGGCTCACGAATTTTCGTGAGCCTGCAGCGTTTTTATCATATTGCCCAGGTTTAGTCGTTGATTCGGCTTTTGAGTACTTTGGCGGGGATGCCACCGATGATGCTGTTGTCGGGGAACTGACCTCGCACTACAGCTCCGGCGGCGACAATACAACTGTTGCCGATGACTGTGCCGTCGAGGATGGTGGCTTTGGCGCCAATCCAGCAATTGCTGCCGATTTTGATGCCGCGTTGGTTGACCCCCTGCAAACGTATAGGCGTGTCCGGGTCGCTGAAGTTGTGATTCTCGGGGTGACACGAGCAGTAGTTGCCAAAGATGGTGTCGTCGCCAATTTCGAGGCCGCCGGCTCCGCCAAAATATCCGTCTGTGCCGAGCCCGACGTTATTGCCGATTGTGATGCCCTTGCCAATATGTTGTATCGAGCCGGTGACTTGTATTGTGGTATTCCTGCCCACCGAGACATTGTCGCCGAGAGTCAGGCTGAGGGAAGACAGTGCGTCGATATAGCATCGGCGGTCAATGTTGACACTCTTGCCCAAGACAAGACGCGACGGGCATTTGATGACGGCTGTAGGGTGCACCATATATCTGCCGAAACGGCGCAGGCGTAGGCAACCCCAAAGCAGGCACATCATCTTCTCACCGCAAAGTCTCAGCAGGTAGCCAGTGGGAATGTTGGGGTCGATGTTGCGTCCCGTGAATTTCTGCAGGATGGCTCTCATTGTTTATTGGGGGGGTAGATGATTATTCGAGGGTGATTTTGCCGAAGAATGCGGGCTGGTGGAAGTCGGGGGAGGGGGTGTCGATGGGATTCCAACTCAGGTAGTGGGGGCATGATGTTGCCGACGCGCACTTGAAGAAGTTGGCGGTCATGTCTATGGGTGCGCCATTGTATTTCACGCCGATGAGGTCGAGAGGAATCACCACAACGAGGTTCCAAGTGAAGATGCCTTCGATTTCGCAGAACGGACGACTGCCGCACGAGGCATAGCGTGTCACGCGAGAGAGCTCGTCATCAGTCAGGCGCGTGGGATTTTTGCGCTCGCTGCGGTGCGAAGCATTGATGGCGCCGATGCAGTTGAACTCGAAGTTCCAGTAGTGGTTGTCGCCGGTAGGCGAGACGAAAAATTCAACGCACGAGTCCTGGCTCACCGGTGACTGGTTGGCATCGTTGACTGCACGCAGATAGTTGGAGCGAACAAAGAAGTCGATGTATATCGCAGTGCCCGAATGGGCAATGTTGACGGTGGTGAGCGGCGAGTAGGGGAAGTCTGCCGGCCAGTTGAGCGAGTCTATGATGCAACGCGCGCCCGAGCGGTCGAGCAGCGTGATGATGTCGTCGGCATTGTCGAGGGTGTCCAGGACAGGAAGATGTGGTACTGATAGATTTTTCATTGATTGAAACAGCAAGAATTTGAAGTGATGGTCGGCAGACGGGGTGGGGGGAATATCGTCAGTTGAAGTACTGGGCGTGGATGCCCATGGCTATACCCACGACCGCCATGCCGATGAGGATTGATCCGATGATGCGGTTGATGAGCCAAAGCGAGCGCACGTTGAATCGGCGGCGCAATCGGCTGACAAGCGACGTGATGACATACCACCACAGCAAGGCGCCGGTGAAGATGAACACGTAGGCGAGCACGTAGTGCACCGGACCATATTCGGGCATCATCAGTGTGAATCTCGCAAAGAGACCGATGATGAAGAAGAGTATCAGAGGATTGGAAAACGTCAGCAAAAATCCCGAGACCACATCGGTCCAGTAGTTGGTCGACTGAGAGTCGGTGGGCTTGAGCGAACGTGTAGGATTCTTCTTGAACAAATACACGCCGAACGCTGCCAACACGACACCGCCAACCATCTGCAGCACAAACTGGTTGGAGTCGATGAAGTCGGTGATGAAGCTCAGACCCAAGCCCGTGAGCATGCAATAGAACAAGTCACTGAGAGCAGCGCCGATACCGGTGAAGAAAGCCGGCCAGCGTCCCTTGCTGAGCGTGCGCTGGATGATGAGCATCCCGATGGGTCCCATCGGCGCCGAGATGAGGATGCCGATGATGAGCGCGCGTGTGACTATGTAGATATAAGCGTCCAAAGCGATGGTACTTTTCAATACAACAAACAAAGTTATAAATAAAACTCCAACTCCCCAAATAAAACCGCCCCAACCGCCCAAATTTCTTTGCCTCACCGGTCATTCTGCCGCCATCGAGTCGCCATTGTGATTGCCCACGACAAGACCACAAATCGCAGTTCAATCTTCAAAAGCGAACCAACGCTATTGTTAGATGTTACAAAAGTGATTATCTTTGCAAAGATTAATCCAAATAATCAACGAGACACACTAAATCAAACATCAACAACTCTAACAAATTTTAATATCATGTGGATATGGATAATCGTAGGCGCCTGCGTCATCGGCGCCATTCTGGGACTACTCGGATCTAATGGCAAAAACTCGGCAGAAGACGCCGCCAGCGGAGCCTTCGCCGGCGGTTGCATGGCTGTCGGCTGCCTCCTCCGTCTCGCCCTCGCCGCCATCACAATCCTCCTCGTCCTCTGGCTCTTCAATGCCATCTTCCTTTAATCCTCAGTCAAAGCCGATAAACTGGATAGATTGTCTGTCGGTATTGGCTGCTGAGACAATATTACCCCAACGCTCAAGCATTGGGGCATAGATGTTATATGGTGGTGTGAACCATGATGGGCTTTTAGACACAGACGATTATGTGTTTTATGCCAGGTAGTTTTGGAGGAAGAGGAGGTTGATATAAAGAGATGTGGAGATTTGGGGGGAAGATTCGGTGATGAGGGTAGTGATGTCGGCGGGGGTGTCGACTTTGCGGACGATCCAGCGGTTGTCTTGCAGTTCGTCGCTGCTCACGCGGATGGCGTCGATGATTTCGTCTGAGTCGCGGTCGATGCGGGTAAGGCAGCAGAATTCGGGTTTGCCACCGCGCTTGAGGTTGCGGTAGTAGCCGATGACGGTGGTGTCGAGGTCAAACTGTGTGCCTATGCCGGTTTCTTCGGCGAGCTCGCGGTGGGCGGCGCGGATGATGCTATCGCGCAAGTCTCTGTCGGTCTTTTTGTTCCAGTCGCTGTAGATGCACGAGCCGCTGCCGGTAGACTGCAGCATGTCGGCGCTGACTGCGACCTGGTTGTTGTGCTGCATGAGGATTATCATGTTGTCGGCGGTGAGCACGATGGTCGATATGCCGATGTGGTTCTCGAAGCACGATTCGTTGAGCTCTTTGATGGGATAGTTGGCGACGTTGAGCGTGGGGTATAGATCCATGCCCGACTGGTGGGTGAGGCGCAGGGTATAGATTTCGTTGGTGATGTAGGTGTTGAAGTAGCGTCCGCGTGAGAGCCCAACGGTGTATGCAGTTTTGTCGCGGTTGGATTTGAATTCGGTGGCGAGGCACAGCTTTTTCTCGTTGAAGAATGCTCCGTCGCGCATAGCACGTGCCTTGGTTTTGAAGAAGTTGAGTAGGATGCTCTTGTTACGGTCGATGTATTCCTTCACCATCTTGTGGTGGTGTGCCGACTCGCGTGTGTTGATGGGGGTCGATGCGTCGCGCAGCATAGCGTTGATCTGGCTGTTAAAGATGACGCGAGTGCCATTGTGGTCGATATGCTCAGGGTATCTCAGCCGGCATTTGTCGTCGATGTTGTATGACGTGGTTTCGGACTTGATTGATGGGAAGTAGTAGCCCTCGTCCTTGGTGATAGACCGTGCCTCTGAGATGGTGCTGATTAGCTGCCAGAGAATATTTACCATGAATAGCAATATAATGACATACAGCGACTTGTCGCTGCTGAAACCATCGGCGAAGTCTACCGTGGCATAGGCGAGAATGGCGCAGTTGATGACAAAAGTGATGGTGGGAACGGGGTAGAGGCTGATGAAGAACAGCCACCTGTCGACATTGCTTTTCAGTTTGATAGAAGCCATAGGATAGTTCTGTTATGGTAAAAAATTCGCTGATGCGGCCACCCGACAACCCTCGCGAAGCCATCGCACCCGCCATCAGCCCCAACAAATTTACAACACTTTGTCCAATATCCCAAACCTCCCCGCCATTAATTCAAAAATAAATGTTATCTTTGCAGATGTGACATATATCATGTATCACAATTAACACAAAATGTAATATACCATAAAGTTCAAAATCATACATTGTCTAATGTGAAAATCACAACTCGCTAATTATAAGCAAGGATTTTACCCAGATAATGCCACTTAAAAATCTCAATCAATGAAACCTGAAGATTACAAATACAATGAGTACATCAAGAAGCTCAGGATTCACAAGAATCTTGTGTTGACTGGTGCCCCCGGAACCGGGAAAACATATATGGCTAAGGCCATAGCCAAGGTTATGGGCGCCAAGGTTAAGTTTGTACAATTCCATCCGTCATACGACTATACTGATTTTGTCGAGGGTCTAAGACCGGTCGAAAAGGACAGCGCCGGCGGACAAATTAGCTTTGAGCGCAAGGATGGCGTGTTCAAGGATTTTTGTCGCGAAGCATTCGAAAACCTATCGGATTCAGAGAAATCGGTTGAGATACTCGAAAAAGAAGTGGGATGGAAGAATCGGTTACAAGATTTTGTTAATGATGCAATCGATAATGCTACAGAATTTACGCTCAAAACCAGCAGTAAATTTAGGATAGAGAGCATGAATAACAAACACATCAATGTCATCACCAAAGCTAATTCTAATCTTTCGATTAGTGTGTCTAAAATACTCACGATACTCAACAATGATGTAGCGATAAAAGCACCCGGGGAGGTCAAGCATGTATTCCAACGTAGAAACAACCATCGGCAGGACTCGTATATCTTTGTGATTGTCAAAGAAATTAGAAAACTACACAAAAAAGAAAGTGCCTCATCTGATGGCGGTTCAGTTGAGAAGATTTCGCGCAATGAGTATGTCCTCATTATTGACGAGATCAATCGAGGCGAGGCTTCAAAAATCTTTGGTGAGTTGTTCTATGCACTCGACCCTGGATATCGCGGCAAGGGAGATGGCACCTTGGTACAGACTCAGTATCAAAACCTTGTGCCCGAAGATGACGTATTTGCCGATGGATTCTTTGTCCCGGAGAATGTATATATTCTTGCAACGATGAATGACATCGACCGTTCGGTTGAGAGCATGGACTTTGCTATGCGACGCAGGTTTACATGGCTTGAGGTTTCTCCAGATGACACTGCATATATGCTTGACTCTTTGGATAAAACATTAGCTTCGGAAGCGAAGCGTAGGATGAAGAATCTTAATAAGGCAATTGCCGAGACTGACGGACTTGGACCTGCGTATATGGTAGGCCCGTCTTATTTCTTGAGACTTGAAGGCTGTCAAGGCGACTTCGACGAACTGTGGAACGAAAACATCAAACCATTGTTGCGCGAATACCTGCGAGGTTTCCGCAAAAGTGATGAAATATTGAAGAGTTTTGAATCAGCCTATTTTATGTCGGACAATGCCGATGCCGATGAGACTTTGGTTAGTGAGGTGACATATGAGGATTAATCTCATCGACAATAATTGGGGCGACTCGTCTGGGCACAGATTCCATAGAAACCAAATTGCCGAGTTGTTTAGCATAGCAGACAAAAGCATCAGCAAGCTGTGCGATGAAATGCCGGATTTGTTAGTCTTTCCTCACTGTCTGCGATTGTCTCGAGACCGGTTGGGCGACTCGCCGATATTGAGCATTGTGCCAGATGGTGACAAAGATCATGTGGCTATACGCACAGGGAATGTTATGGGGTTTGTTGGATTGGGAGACATGACACTCAAAATCAAATCGCGCTTTGATCAGGGACGAGAGGATTATCTGTTGCACTACATGCTTCAGCGAGTTATGTCGTTCAATATCTTCAATTTGTCTCACGGCGCGGCTGATGAGGAAATTATAGACATGATGATGCTGATGTTCCCATCGTTTCTTAAAGCGGCATTGGTCCAAGGTATTTATAGGGAGTATAGACGGTATAACCATAACGATGCTAATGTTAGGGGGCAGATAGATACACGTCGACATATAAGTGAAAATGCTCTCTTCAACGGCAAAATTGCCTACGCCACACGTGAATATAGTTGCGACAACAGTATGTTACAATTGATTAGGCATACTATTGAATTTATGCGCCACAATAAGTTTGGCTACTCGATATTAAACGTTGATAGTGAAACAGTAGAAAATGTGGCAACAATCGTCAATAATACTCCAAGCTACCGAATGGGCGACCGCAATGCTGTGATACACAGTAACCTACGAAGCAAAAGACATCCGTTCTATACCGAGTATCAACCGTTGCAGCGTCTATGTCGGCAAATTCTCCGTAAGGATGAGCTAAAGTATGGAGATGATGACAATCGAGTCTGCGGTATGCTATTTGATGGCGCATGGCTGTGGGAAGAATACGTAAACACCATACTTATGAAACATGGTTTTGAGCATCCTGAGAACAAATTGGGTCAAGGTGCCAAATACTTGTTTAGAGACGAAGAAAATGGAATGGTTCGTTTCAGCGGTCGACGATATCCAGACTTTTACAATGACGCAATTGTACTCGATGCGAAATATAAGCGATTGGGTGAGTGTACAAGGGTATCCTCAGTGGGCCGCAATGATATACATCAGATTATGTCGTATATGGTAGCTCTTGATATCAAACGCGGAGGGTTCATCTCACCCTTACTCAATTAT
>X1_Eurasian_Beaver__coassemble_23_pt1 | contig 23206 bp, 14 predicted proteins | sample X1_Eurasian_Beaver__metabat2_high_PE_005 | metagenome-assembled genome bin X1_Eurasian_Beaver
GACGCGCGTGCCACCACCTTCCACCTATCACCAGCCAGCGAAGGATGACGGCTGCAGCCATCATCCTTCGCTGACTGGTGTTTCGCACATGCCCCGCTCTCCGAGCGGCGCCACGCAGCATCTTCACCCCTCCATCGCGCTACGTTGGAGACGTTGCTCAACATCTTCCCCTTACAAAATGGCATCGCACTCCGCATTGCGGCACTAACGCCAAAAAAAACCGAGGCCGCGGCGGCTGTTGCCGTCACGACCTCGTTCCATTTACACCTTTTTTATGATATCTCTATTTTTACTAATTCTCTTTTTTGGCGAGCTCTTCAAGCACTTGCCAGCACTGATACATGCCGCGCGGAACATGGAAGCAGCCTTTCCACTTGCCACCCTTGAGTGTCAGGAGCACCTCGCCGCGACGGTTCAGATAGCCGAACCATTCGGGGTATTCGGGGTCCTTGAAGTGGGTCCAAGCGTAGTTGTGCACGCGCTCAAACCACTCGAGACAACGCTTGTCGCCGGTGAGCTGATAGCCCTTGATCATTGTGATGAGGGTCTCGATGTGAACCCACCACAACTTCTGGTCCCACTCGAGTTCCTGGGTGGGATGTCCCTTGAGGTCCATGAAGTAGAAGATGCCGCCAAACTCCTTGTCCCAGCCATATTCCACCATCTTGAGCGCGGTTTCCTTGGCGTGTTCGATGAGTTCGGGACGTCCCAGGCGTTTGCCCAGGTCCATCATGAACCACATTGCCTCGATAGAGTGGCCGGGATTCATGTGGCGACCGTCCATGCAGTCAACGAGCTTGCCGTCGAGGCCGATGTTCTCGACCACCAGACCGCCCAGCTCGGGACGGATGAACTGCTCGACCTCGCTGATGCAAGTGTCGATGGTGCCCTGCAGGAATTCCTCGTCGAGCAGATCCTGAATCTCGAGGGCGAGGTTGCACAGAATCATCGGCAGCGCGAAGTTCTTCAACGGACGTGTGCCGGTGTGCAGCTTGTTCCATTTGCCCTTGGGGTTGGATGCCTTTGAGAGCACGATGTCAAATGTCTTCTTGGCGATGTCGGCATATTCCTTGCTGCCGGTTGCCAATGCCAGCTGTCCGAATGCCATGGTGGCAAACGTGTAGCTGAAGATATTGTAGGGGTCAACGATGGGCTCGCCCTCGCGTGTCAGCGAGAAATACCAGTTGTAGTTGCCGTCGTGACCATATTTCTTGAGAAATTCGGCACCGTGGATGGCGGCGTCGAGCCACTCCTGTTTTTTCTCCACCTTGTTGTAGAGCATCGCGAACATCCAAACTTCGCGGCCCTGCAGCCAGATGAACTTGTCTGTGTCAAACACACTGCCGTCGCGTTCGAGACAGGTGAAGTATCCCCCGCATTCCTTGTCGATGGAGTTACTCAGCCAAAACGGCAGCACCGAATCAAGGAGTTCGGACTTGTATTGCCGTGCCAATTCTTTAAAGCTTTCCATTCTGTTACTATTTTTTTATTTCCCGCGTGTGTCACAGACAGGTTATCTGCGGCGCTTGCCGGAGTATTGTTTATTGATTTATATTCGGTTTGATTCAGTTTTCATCTTTTATTCCCTTGACCCAATAGCGCTCGATGTCCTCGAGGCTCTTGCCGGTGGTCTCGGGCACCTTCTTCCACATGATGTACATGTAGGGCAGACAGCAGAAGGCAAACAGCAGGAATGTGCCCTGGGCGGTGAGGTTGGCAAGCAACCACGGTGTCAGCTGACCGATGAGGAAGGTGGCAATCCACAGTGCCAATCCCGCTACCGACATTGCCACGCCACGCACCGACAGCGGATACATCTCGCTGAGGATGACAAAGATGACGGCGCAAATAGACCCGGCGCAGCAGATGATGTAGGCCATGAAGAATACCAGCAGCCAGATGCTCGACAGTGCCATTGCCTCGTGCCACTGGAAGTAGGCGGCGATGCACAACAGCGAAACAATCATGCCGGTCACACCATAATATATAAGGGCCTTGCGTCCCACGCGGTCGATGATGAACATCGCCACGACGGTGGTGAGCATGTTGGCGGCGCCCACCAGCACCTGATAGAAGAAGGCGTCACCCTGTCCCAAGCCTGCTTCACGGAAGATATCGGGACCGTAGTAGAGCACGGCGTTGACACCCATGAACTGACCCAGCATCGCGATGGCGACACCGATAATCACAGCGGTGCGGATGCCGGGACGCAGCAGTGCGCGATAGCCGGCGTCGTGAGTAGCATTGCTCACTGCCAGAGTGTCGGCAATCTGGTTCTTGACCTCTGAAGCCTTGGTGTAGATGCGCGAGAGCACGCCCTCGGCCTTCTGCTCGCGACCCTTGAGGATGAGCCAGCGCGGAGACTCGGGGATGAAGCAGACGGCGATAAAGAAGATGAGCGACGGAACCACGCCCACGCCGAGCATGCCGCGCCACCATTCTGATACAAATATTTTGTGAGTCAACGACCCAAGCTGCGGGTCGCTCTGTGCATAATGCAGCAGATAATAATTCGAAACATACGCGCCGACCACGCCTATGGTCACCGCCAGCTGGTAGAGCGACACGAGCATGCCTCGCGAACGCGCCACCGAAATCTCGGATATGTACATCGGGCAGACAATCGATGCCACGCCAATGCCCATGCCACCGAGCATGCGTGCCACAACGAGCATCACAAAGTCGGGAGCCACGGCACAGCCCACCATCGAGATCGAGAACATCGCCGCGGCACACTGCATGGTGTTCTTGCGTCCGAACATGTCACAGAGTTTGCCGCCCATCACCACGCCAAAGATGGCGCCGAGCAGGGCACTGCTGACAAACCAGCCTTTCATCATGTCGGTGAGCGAGAATTGTTGGCTCACGGCATCGACGGTTCCGGAAATCACCGCCTCGTCATATCCAAACAAAAATCCTCCGAGCGCGGCAATTATCGCCAGCCTCAGAATGTATCCCATTCTATAGTCTTTTTCCATCATGTCTGTTTTTTTAATTTTTCAGCTTAAAATTAGTTTTATAAGGTTGTCTGCTTCAGGCATATAACAATATAATTCCTTCTTTCTATATGGAGCGTGTCATCATGATTATACATAATACGTTAGTATAAAAACAGTGTAAACCAAATGTGTCGAAGTGCAAATATTGTCTTTGTAGCGCAAAATTAATAATATTTTTTATAAACACAAGCATAAATCGCAAAAAATATCATGTAAAATTTAATTTTTTTGAAGTCGCGTCACACCCACATTTAAAATAAATTATCTCTTCAAGGCTGAATACAAATTTTATCAACTCAATATGACCAATGGTTAACTCTTTTTAACCTATTGCCAATACACTGATACTCAAAGGATTTTAGCAATACGTTTGAAAATATGAAATCATTCTTTGAAATTTTTTACTAAAAAATATTTGTTTATTAAATTCTTTTATTAACTTTGCTGTCAACAATCCCATGCCTTGCGAATCCAGGATTCTCAGACATACCTCGAAACAACACTACCTCGCGTCAACGTTCCCTAAGGTTGGCTACACAAACGAGCCATAAGCCCGTCGCCAATCACCCTTCCAAATCAAAATGTCATAAATCACGACCAAGAAAAGACACAGGACATGCAACTTCGAGTCTGCACTTAGCCCGCGAAACCATGACATGACATCAGCCCCCCCGACCTACTTCGAACATAAAAACATAAAATAAACACCATTTTTTTAATTCTAAATTTTCTGTCTTATGAAAAGATCCTTACTCCTTTCAGCAACCGCGCTTCTGGGTGTCGTCCTCAGCGCTAACGCCGAGATGAAAGACATCACCCCCGAAGGTTATGACTTCTCGACCTACGAAAACAAAGCCAACTTCCCCATGTACGGTGGCAACGACGGCAGCGACGCTACCGCCCTCGTCAACGCTTCGCCCTGGACATATCGCGACCGTCACAGCGACGCTTTCACCACCAACAAACAGCTCACCACATTCATCCAGCGTGGTGTCGACAAGAGTACCGACGCGTGGGCAGAGTACTACAAGACATACTTCACCGTCACCGAACTCTGCAACTACAAGACAAAGTATTCTTATGGCAAGTGTCTCGTCATCAACATGCCATACGCCATGCTCGGTAGCGCCTCAATCGTGCCCCCCGCAAAGATTAACAACAGCTACGTGTCGTTCCACTCCAACTACCTGCAGTTCAACTTCTACCTCGACCCCACAAAGATCGAGAACTTCACTGCCGGAACTCCCCACTATGTGCGCGTGCGCATCGTCTACAACGTCCTCAACAAGGGCCGCGAATACCTCTATTTCAATGAGAACAACGTCCGCAACATGGACTACTGGGCAACTTGGACATGGGGTACAGCCGACGACGGCACAATCATCCCCGATGGCGACGCCGACGCAGCATATCCCAACAGCGACGACGAAAACGGCCGCAAGAAAGACAACGCCAAGTGGGGCGACGACTTCGCTCTCTGGAAAGGCATGGAATTTGATGCCTACAGCGGTGTCGAAGGTGCCGTCTATGACGTCAACAAAATCGCTAACGAGCACGAAATCTACTACGCCCAGGGTCTCGAACAGAGCCAGCTCGACTGCTACGACATGTGGATCACTTCAAGCTCTTACAAAATCGACGAACCCCACTACATCCAGAACTGCGACCGCTGGATGGTCTACGAATTCGACATGCCCGTTGACGCTGCTCACGGCACAGCAATGGCTACAATGAACATGCGCGCCAACTGCTACACCAACTACATGATCAAAGAAATCAAATTCTTCGACCTCGGTACCAACGCAGAAGATGCCACCTACCTTGGCAAGCGCAATATCACCTATCGCTACCTCGCCGAAGGCGCCATCAACGATTACACTGACGAAAGCGGTGTGAAAGACATCATCGAAGAAGTCGCCGACACCGACGCTCCCGCAGTTTACTACAACTTCCAGGGTATGGAAGTCAAGAACCCCGCAAACGGTCTCTACATCGTGAAACGCGGCAACAAAGTATCTAAAGAATACGTTCGTTAACCCACACAATCAACCCAACGACAGGCCGCGCCCCGGCGCGGTCTGTCGCTAACTTCTCCCCTCCCCTCTTTCCCTCTTCCTCTATCCTTCTTTTCAATAGACAGACATCATAAATCTGACGCGGCAACGACTATGCAATGCGTTTGTCGACAAACATCAGCCGCGGCATCAGATCATAAATCCCAGAAACATTTTTTGTACAATACAAACAATATCAATTAATCCATCTAATTTCAATCTAAATTATCGACCTTATGAAAAGATCGCTACTCCTTACAGCGACCGCGCTCCTGGGCATGGCCCTCAGCGCAAACGCCGAAATGAAAGACATCACCCCCGAGGGTTATGACTTCTCGACCTACGAAAACAAGGCTGTCTTCCCCATGTACGGTGGCAACGACGGCAGCGATGCTACGGCGCTCATCAACGCTTCGCCCTGGACATATCGCGACCGCCACAGCGACGCTTTCACTACCAACAAGCAGCTCACCACATTCATCCAGCGTGGTGTCGACAAGAGTACCGACGCTTGGGCAGAGTACTACAAGACATACTTCACCGTCACCGAACTCTGCAACTACAAGACAAAGTATTCTTATGGCAAGTGTCTCGTCATCAACATGCCATACGCCATGCTCGGTAGCGCCTCAATCGTGCCCCCCGCAAAGATTAACAACAGCTACGTGTCGTTCCACTCCAACTACCTGCAGTTCAACTTCTACCTCGACCCCACAAAGATCGAGAACTTCACTGCCGGAACTCCCCACTATGTGCGCGTGCGCATCGTCTACAACGTCCTCAACAAGGGCCGCGAATACCTCTATTTCAATGAGAACAACGTCCGCAACATGGACTACTGGGCAACTTGGACATGGGGTACAGCCGACGACGGCACAATCATCCCCGATGGCGACGCCGACGCAGCATATCCCAACAGCGACGACGAAAACGGCCGCAAGAAAGACAACGCCAAGTGGGGCGACGACTTCGCTCTCTGGAAAGGCATGGAATTTGATGCCTACAGCGGTGTCGAAGGTGCCGTCTATGACGTCAACAAAATCGCTAACGAGCACGAAATCTACTACGCCCAGGGTCTCGAACAGAGCCAGCTCGACTGCTACGACATGTGGATCACTTCAAGCTCTTACAAAATCGACGAACCCCACTACATCCAGAACTGCGACCGCTGGATGGTCTACGAATTCGACATGCCCGTTGACGCTGCTCACGGCACAGCAATGGCTACAATGAACATGCGCGCCAACTGCTACACCAACTACATGATCAAAGAAATCAAATTCTTCGACCTCGGTACTGACGCCTCGGCAGCCACCTACCTGGGCAAGCGCAACATCTCATACAAATATCTCGCCGAAGGCGCCATCAACGAATACGCAGCTGCCGGACAGCTCGGTTCGGGCACACAGGACGACCCCTACCAGATCACTTGCGCCGACGACATCGAGAACATGAAAGACCAGGTGTCGACAACTTCTGCCACCTACTTCAAGCTCATGAACGATGTTGACATGACAGGCGTCAACCACGCTCCCACCGTTGGACGTTTTGCCACCGACTACGGCAAGACCATCCACTTCGACGGCAACAACCACGTCATCTCCAACCTCACCTGCACCGACGAACAGTACTCATACGCATCACTCTTTGGCGTATTCCAGGGCTCTGTATGCAACCTCGGCCTCGAGAACGTCAACCTTGACGGCAAGATGGGCGTCGGCGGTATCGGCGGATACTGCGGATATGGCAGCGTCGAAACAACAATCGACAACTGCTACGTCACCGGCAAGATGACCAACTCGACAGCATACTGCGGCGGCTTCGCCGGCACCAACGCTGCCAACCTCACCATCAGCAACTCATACGCACAGGTTGAAGTCAACGGCGGAACATACGCCGGCGGTCTCGTAGGTCGCGGACGCAACAACATCACCGTTTCCAACAGCTACGCCTCGGGAACAGTCTCGGGCAAAACTGCCGCCGGACTCCTTGCCGCCACCGACAAGACATCGGGTGTCACCCTCAAAGTCTCCAACTTTGTGGCATTCAACACCGGCGCTGCCGCCAGCAACTATGGCTCATTGCTCACCGGCGAAGTCACCATCCCCACCAGCACCGAAGAAGGCATCGCCGCCGTACAGGGTTGGGATGCATTCAACGCCAAGAAGCTCCACAACTCACTGCCCGCCCTCAACTGGGAGGACGCTGAAGTCAGCGGCGTCAACGACATCATCGAAGTCGGCAACGACGTTCCCGCCATCTACTACAACTTCCAGGGCATCGAAGTGAAGAACCCCGCCAACGGTCTCTACATCGTCAAGCGCGGCAACAAAGTCACCAAAGAATACATCCGCTAATCCCCAACGTCTGAGACGTTGACCCCATTACCACCAGCCCAACATTGACAGCGCCAACACACTGTCAATGTTGGGCTTCTCACACCATGATTCACCCGACAAAACCCCGTGGAACCACACAATGGATAGCCCGACAAAACCTATGTTAGTCCGCGGGATAGCCCGACAAAACATAGGGAGTCGGCATGGCTACGTCGGAGACGTTGCTCCACCGCTTGCCCGCAAAAAATTTCAACATATTAGTTTTTTTTAATTTTTGTTTGTTTTTTCAAAATAAAAGACTTAAATTTGCAACAGAAAGTAACTTCATGAGTTAAAGCCCACTATCCTTATCTACTTTCTAACCACTCACAACAACTTTACTATATGAACACAAAATTCTTAAAACTTTGTACAGCTATCTCGATGGCATCTTTGATTCTCGTTGGTTGCAGCGAGAGTATGGCAGACCAAACTAAAGAGACTGCCACCGAAAACGAACAGACCAAGGAGGAACAGTCTGACAACAAGACTGGCGACGTTGAATTTGAAAATGTCGAATCGATTGCGCTGTCGAGCGCCGAGCAGACTGTCAATGACGCGCTCAATGGCTTCTCAGTCGATTATTTTGCGAATGTGTCGCGCGCTTTCGACAAGATTTATCCCGGACAGAGTGATGGCAACTTTGCCGTGTCGCCCATCAGCGCCGCGCTGTGCATGGACATTCTCGCCAACAGCACCGACAATGCCACTGCCGCCGCGATCTCTCAGATGATGGGATATGCCGACATCGAGTCGCTCAACTCTACGTGTCAAAAGCTCATGCAGTATCTCCCCTCCTCGACCAACGGCGCGGTCATGGCACTCGCCAACTCGGCATGGATTTCGCAGTCTATAAACGTTGCCGACAGCTACAAGAAGTCGATCAAGGGGCTTCTCAACGCCGATGTCTACAGCGTCAACTTCCTCGACGCAGCGACAACCGACGCCATGAACAAATGGTGCTCGGACAATACAAACGGGCTGCTCAACAACGTCATCGGCAAGGTTGACCCGCAGACAGTGGCAATGCTCTTCAACGCCCTGTATTTCAGCGGCGAGTGGAACACCAAGTTTGACAAGGACAAGAGCGTCATCGAGCCATTCCACGGCATCGCCGGCGACACCGACGCGACGATGATGAAAGCCTCGCAAAACATGAAATACGCCGCGGTAGACGACTGCCAGAGCCTTGTCATCCCATTCAGTGGCGAGAGCATGCAGCTCCTCCTCGTCATGCCCGACAACGGCGTAAACATCAGCGAGTTCAACAACAGTCTCTCGAGCCAGAAATATCAGGAAATCCTCGCCGCCATGGACCGATGCGAAGTCACCATGTCGATGCCACGATTTGAGGTCAGAAGCAGCGGTACGGTCGGTGAAGCGCTCCACGCCATGGGCTTGCCACAATCGGCGTCGCTCGACATGATTGGCGACAACAGCAAGAGCGTCAGCGTCAAGGTTCAGCAAGACACCTACACCGCCTTTGACGAAGAGGGCGGCAAGGTCGCTGCCGTGACCTGCGCGTATGAAGGCACGGCCACCGGCGAATCTGTAGAATACAAGAAAGTCTCCGTAGACTTCAACAGGCCCTTCATCTACATGGTGCGCAACACCATCACCGGCTCAATCATCATGGCGGGCCGCGTCTGCAACATCTGACATCCGACACTCACAGAAAAATAAGCCACCGCGCGGCGTCGTTGCCGCGCGGTGGCGCTGTATTTGTTGTAGCGGATTGGGGTCAGGGTCGCAGGGGACGCGTGATCACAAAGTTGCAAAACTCGTGATAGAGCTCCTGGTCGGTGGCGTTGGTCGACAGACGCAGGTAGTGGACGGCACTGTTGCCCTGATAGTAGGCGATGCGCTTCTTTTCCCAGACGTCATAGGTGCGGAAGGCATCCATGTAGTCGCTGAGGCGTGTCGCCTTGGGGCTGGCATAGTAGGCGAGGACGTTCTCGTCAAACTCCATCTCCAGATTCATCGATGCCTTGTCGGCAAGATTGATTGCATCCTTGAGGCGCGAGACGGGAATCGTAGTGGTGAAGAAGTAGTTGGGCTGCAGGAAGGCGTAGTCAAAGCCATAGTTCTGCCAGTTGGAATAGCCCGTGGCGTTGTAGTATGGAATCCAGTTGAACGAATATTTGAACTGGTGCAGATACTTGGCTACAGAGGGGAGAATTGCCTCGGTGTAGGTGGATTTCTCGGCGAGCCAATAGAATCCGGCGAGCTCGATGTTCTTGAAGTTCTTGGCGTTGAAGCGTGCGCGCACTTTGTCGATAAACCACTTGCAAGCGGTGACACGGTCGTCGGTCTTGCTGAAGTCGAGGGTCTTGTTGTCGACCTTGCCCCAGTAGGTGCGGCTCGACGAAGTGTCGCCGGTGTTGAGATACTGTATGGGCTCGGGGATGGAGATGATCACCTTGCGCTTTGTGGGAGGCTCGCCAATGCGGCTGGCAACGGTAGCCACCTCCTTGTCGAGTGCGACGAGGTTGTAGGTGTCGCTGAACAGATAGTCGATGAGGGTCTGCCAGTCGTCTTGTGTCGCCGAGTTGAGCGGCAGTCCGGTCGACGAGTCGAGGTGTCCGGTGACGTATGAGACGTTTGAACCGCCACTGCCGGTGTCGGCGAACTCGAGGAACAGGAAGGCGTCAAAGAGCCAGTGCTCGACATTGTCGGGATCGGTATAGCTGACATAGGACTGCAGACGGCTCGACATCCAGTAGTAGGGCGTGCGGGCATGACCGCCGCCGTAGCACAGCACCATGTCGGTGAAGTCGGGTATCTCGGTGCGGTCCTTTTCCCACGAGTACATGGCGTCGCTGTCAACGGTATCGTCGCTTTTGTCATCGTCCTTGTCGCCGTTGACTTGATTGATGGTGGGTACGGTGTGGTCGCCCTCGCCACATGCCATCAACGAGACGGCAAGAGCCATCATTGTGCCGTAAAGTAGTGTTTTTGCTTTAATCATAGCGAGTCTTGTGTTTTGTGCCACCGCGCGGCGCCGTTGCCGCGCGGTGGGCGAGTATCTGGTAAAGCGGATTGGGGTCAGGGTCGGATGGGACGCGTGATCACAAAGTTGCAAAACTCGTGATAGAGCTCCTGGTCGGTGGCGTTGGTCGACAGACGCAGGTAGTGGACGGCGCTATTGCCCTGGTAGTAGGCGATGCGCTGGGTGTCCCAAACGTTGTAGGTGCGGAATGCCTGCATGTAGTCGCTGAGGCGTGTCGCCTTGGGACTGTTGTAGTAGGCGAGGACGTTCTCGTCAAACTCCATCTCCATTGCCATGCCGGCCTTCTGTGCCTGCGAGGCTGCCTCCTTGAGGCGCGAGATGGGCGTCGAGGTGTTGAAGAAGTAGTTGGGTTGCAAGAAGGCGTAGTCAAAGCCATAGAGCTTCCAGTTGGAATAGCCCGTGGCGTTGAAATAGGGAATCCAGTTGAACGAATACTTGTACTGATGCAAATAATCTGCCACCGAGGTCATAATGGCTTCGGTGTCGGTGGATTTCTCGGCAAGCCAATAGAATCCGGCGAGTTCGATGTTCTGATAGTTCATCTTGTCGAATGCGGCGCGCACCTGGTCGACGAACCACTTGCAGGCGGTGACGCGGTCTTCGTTCTTGCTGAAGTCGAGGGTCTTGTTGTCGACCTTGCCCCAGTATTGTGTGCTCGACGAGGTGTTGCTCGTGTTGTAGTACTTGATGGGCTCAGGGATCGAGATGATGACCTTGCGCTTTGTGGGAGGCGTGCCGATGCGGCCGGCAACGGTAGCCACTTCCTTGTCGAGGGCGCTGAGGTTGTAGGTCGTGCTGAACAGATAGTTGATGAGTGCCTGCCAGTCGTCCTTGGTGGCGGAGTTGTAGGGCAGTCCGGTCGACGAGTCCTTGTATCCGGTGGCAAACGTCACGTTGGCGCCGCCGCTGCCGGCATCGTAGATCTCGAGGAACAAGAAGGCGTCAAAGAGCCAATGCTCGGCATTGTTGGTGTCGGCGTAGCTGACATAGGACTGCAGACGGGTCGACGCCCAGTTGAAGGTCGTGCGGGCGTGGTTGCCGCCATAGAGCAGCACCATGTCGGTGTAGTCTGGAATCTCGGTGCGGTCCTTCTCCCACGAGTACATGCCGTCTTCGTCGGTGTTCTCATCGTTGGTGCCGTTATTGTCGTCTTCTTTGTTGTCAGACCCGCTGTTGTCCTTGTCTTTGTCTCCGGTGACCTCATTGATGGTAGGGACACGGTGGTCGCCTTCGCCACATGACATGAGGGTCATGGCTGACATCATCAGGGCGAACATGAATAATGTTTTCTTTACTGATATCATAGTGAATCTTGGAGTTTTTGCCGCCGCCCGCGGGGTGTGATGACCGCGAGCGGCGACCGGGGAAAAAATGAACAAAGTTTATTTCTTTTTGAAGAATCCGATGGTCGATACGACCGGACGGTTCTCGGCAGTCATGTCGTTGAGGTGCTGGCCGTTGGCAACCATGGCGGTCGAGCCTCCGCCGTCAAAGTTGACAGCGCCGACACATCCCAGACCTTTCATCACCTGGGCGAGCTCGGTGAGCGTCGCGCCGCCCGAGGCAGTGATGCGACCGTCGCAGATGAAGAGTATCACCTTGTTGTCCGAGGTGTAGCCGACAGCGGTGCGGTCGGGCGTCACGTCGGGTCCGAAGATGTCGTAGGGCATGATCTCGTAGTTGGAGAGATAGTAGTCAGAACCTTTTGAGGTGGTGGTGAAGTCAAAGGGCACTTTGCCGTCCTTGAGCAGCACGGGACCAGCGCTCTGGGCATACTTGGGAGTCCATGACGACGCGGCAACGGGGAAGGTTGCCGAGGGTTTGCCGTACTTGTTCTCGCCCTTGACGCTGGGCATCGGGCAGTCGAAGTAGTAGTATTCGTTGCCGGCGGCGTTGTTGCCAATCCACTTGACGGCGGGTTTGCCGCTGGCATCGACGCCAAAGATGCCGCGGGTCACGGCATAGAGCTCGTTGTACTCGCTGTCGGCAGTCTTGAGTGAGCCGCGCACATCGCTGACCGAACCGCTGGCAGTGCCGTTGAGCACGGCGACGCCGGTGTTGCGGCCGTTGTAGAAGTATCCGCCGTTGATGAGCACATAGCAGTCGCCGTTGAACGAAGATGCCTGGGCATCGACGGTGGTCGCCGACGAGGGAACGTTGACGCGCAACTCGATGTCGCCGCTGACGTCGGCGATGGCATACCATGCGTGGAAATTGTCGCCGTTGAGCTTGTCGGTGGTCTCATAGAGCTCGATGCCCGAGGGCAGTCCGAGGTCAGTGCGCTTGGTCCAGTTGAGCTTGATGGCGGCGGGGTCGGTGGTGATGCTTGCCTTGGCAGCGTCGGTGTAGTTGACGCCGTCTGTGGTCTTGACATAGGCGCGCACATAGTATATGGCGTTGTAGTCGAGCACGGCATTGGGAATCACCTGGAACACGCTGCCGTCAGCAGAGCGTTCGGGACCCGCCATATACTGCGAGTTGGCAATTGTGGGCGCGGTCTCCTCAGAACTCCAGCACAGACCAAACTCGCTGGTGGTGGGCACATTGACGAGCGTGTACTGGACGGTGATGCAGTTTGTGCCGCCCTTGACAGAGCTGACCGTGGCATGGGGGCGACCGGCGTAAGACTCCATATTGAAGATGCTGCCGTAGACCACGCGGGTGGTCTCGTCGCCCTGGAATGCGGCGACGCCAAGATAGTATTTGTAGCCTTCCTCAAGGGCGTCGGTGATGGTGCATTGGGTGGCGTCGGCTCCCACAGTGGCGACTTGGGTCACCACCGAGTTGTCGGCGCGACGGGCATAGACCTTGTATCCGTCCTCACCCTCTGAGTTGTCGGTCCAGGTGACGCGCACCTGATTTTCGGCGACACGCTCGGTGGTGACGTCGGATGCCGGAAGGAGCGTCGAAATGACCTCCTTGTCATCGGAACATGCCGAAGCAGTGATGAAAATGAGCGCCAAGGGCGCGTAAATTAACTTTTTCATATCGGTATATTTATTCGATTTGGTTTCTCTTCAAAGGTTTATTTCTTCGACTCAATTGCCGAGAATGCCTTGACGGTAACTTCCTTGCCGTTGGGCAGTGTCACCTTGCGGTCGCGGTCGCTCATGTTGGCAACGACATAGACGGTTTTGCCCTTGACGTTCTGCCATTCGGCGCCGAGCACCACGGGCGACTTCTGGAAGTTGGGCACATCGACAACCTCGTTGTCGCCGGTGGGCACAAACTCGCCCATAAAGCGACCGCCGAAGAAGATGTCGTGGTTAGCCTTGCGGATGTCGGCGAGATTCTTGAGCATGGCGCACTCGTTCTTGGCGGCGTCATTCATCAGGAATTTGGGGTCGATCCATCCCAACTGCGAGCCCCACAGCAGCGAACGCATCTGCATGAAGCGGAACGAGCCGTCGGTGATGCGCCATGGGATGTAGGTGTAGCCGCTGTAGACGCAACGGTCTGAATAGATGAGCGGGTAGAGGGGAATCATTGTGGTGTAGGCGTTGTGGGGCGAGTTGACGACGAGCATCATGTCAAAGAGGTCCATGTAGGGCTCGGCGTTCTCCTCGGTGGTCATCGCCTGGTTGGGCTTGTAGAACGAGTTGCGCATCTCGGTGAGCACCTTGCGGTAGCTGGCGGGCCACCATGAGCCGCCGCCCTTGCCGTGGTTGTGGTTGGAGGCGTAGCAGGGTTCGGAGGGAGCACAACCGATCTGGTCCATGTAGACACCGTTGGTGTGGATGGAGTCGAGAATGAATTTGTTGAGATATTTCAGCTTGTTCTGCCACAATTCGGTCGAGGGGCAAGTCACGGTGTTGATAACTCTTGAACTGTAGACCTCGGAGTAGAGCGAGCCGTCGGGTTTGCGGCACGAGGCGAGTTTGGCGTTCTCGTTCTTGTAGCTCTCGGTCGCGGGGTCCCAGAGTCGGCCGTTGATGTATGGTGTGACGTAGGCACCCATCTTCTGTGCCTCGGCAACCATCTCGTTGAATCCGGGTTTGGCGGGGAAATATTCGGGATAGTGTGTATCAAAAACGTGGTGGTGCCAATAGTACCAATGCAGACCAACGCCCTTGCCAAAGTATGGCAAAGCCTTGCGCAACAGCGCGATAGTCTCGTCGGTGACATCAACGGGGCGCAGCCACATGTCGGCGTTCTCAACCCACTTGGCAATGCCGCGCTCGTTGACGGGCTTTTGTGCCCACGGAGTCTGGATTGCCCAGGGACGGTACCACTTGAGGGCAGTTGCCTGCCAGGTGTCGGGGTTGTAGCCCATCTCGACGGTCCAGGGCAGCGAGAAGTTGCCATCCTTTGACCAGTCGTAGTTGGTGGTCACAACCTGCACGAAGACAACGTTGTCGCCCTCGCTCTTGATGCGCATGTATTTTTCGGCGCCTTCGGTGTCACGCGGTGCAAAGAACACAGTGCCGTCGGGGTCGTGCATCATCACCAGCTGCATTGTGCCGGTGCATGACGGATAGCGAGCCTGGATCTGACCTTCGCGGCCAAGGCCGTATTCGGTACCGAATCCCACGGGGAGGATGCCGCGCGACTTGTTGTTGCGGGCGACCCGTATGCGCGGGAACTCCGACTCGGTGATTACCCAGCCTTCGGGCAAAGCGGCGTTGATGTAGAACTGGGGCATATCGGCGTCATCGGGCAGCACGGTTGTGATGGTCACAGGATACTCGGGGTTCTCCTTGAGCACCATGTCCCATGTCGACTTGACGGCGGGCTGTCCGTTGTATTCGGTTATCTCGGTGCCGCGGTACTCGCCTCTGATAGGCAGCAGTACGGGATTCTCACCCTGCGGACCCAGATAGGTAAGCTGCCACGGATTGGTGGTGGCGCCGCCGGCGGGCAGGATGTTTTTGCCTCCGGTGACAAATTCCTTGAACTTATATTCCTTGCCTCCCGAATAAACGAGCTTTACGTTTTCGTTGGCGATAACAATGTCGCCTGCCTGGTCGCGCGATGTCGTGGTCTTGGCATCCGCCGAGAGAGAGGCGGCGGCAACCAGCATCGATGTCATTATTAATAGCTTCTTCATAAAATCACTGTTTGGATGGATTTATTTTGTTTATAATTTCTATTCTCAATCTTTAAGTGCGCTGACAAACAGTCTTGTAGCCTCGTCAAATGGCAGCGCGATGGTGAGCACGCGACGGTTGGAGGCTGGGAGCAATGCCCTGCCCTGCTTGTCGCGCTTGACACTCTGTTTCTTTCCGTCAAAAGTCGTCAGCGACAAACGGGCGTCGGTGGCGGGCAATGTGACGGTCGACTCACCGCGGCAGTCCCAGTAGATGATCGATGTCTGTCCGTTGCCGGTGTCGAAGGCAAAGGCACGCACGGGCATCGTGGCGTTGAGCGAGTCGGGGGTCACCTGCGTCACCTCCTGCAGACGGCATCCGCCCTTGCGGTCGGGAATGAGTGTCCACTCGCGCTCGGGGTCTCGGAGAGTCTGCTTGGTCGCGGTGTCAAACTTTTTGTCGAGTTTGGCGCGTTCCCACATCTTCATCACCTCAAAGTTGTCGGCGGTGCGGGGATGTGCCTCAATCTCGGGCATGTTGGCTACCAGCGAGATGGGCGAATCCCATGCCAGTGCCTTGCTGCAGATGAAGTCGAACATATCGGGCTGCATGCCCATTGTCTTTTCTGACGGAGCGAGGTAGTTGACCCAGCCGAAGTTGACCGACGTGAAGTCGCACGCCACCTGACGCGCGCAGCGCAAGGTGTAGTGCTTCATGGCGGTGCGGATGCGCTCGGGCGGGAAGATGTCGAAGGCGTTGCCGCGAGTGAGTATGTGCCAGCCATAGTGCGACTTCTGAGCGCCCTCGGCAAACAGTGGCTTGGGCTCGAGATTGTTGTAGACGGCAAGCTGTGAGCGCGATACGTTGTACCAATATGGCATCGGCACGTCCTCGGCACCGTCAAAGTAGACAAATCTGAATCCGCAGTCCTTGTAGATGCGTGCCAGGCGCTCGGCAATTTCCTGCTGGATGCCGGTGTTCTGGTCGACGCGGATATACACTGGCCAGTCGTCGACATCGGGCATGCGCGCCTCGTCGCCGGCGGCATGGTCGGCGGGATGGCTGTTGTAGACTCCGCGGTGACAGCCGGTGAAGGCATAGGGTCGGTCGGTAGTGATGCCGTCAAACATGATGAGCTCGTCGCCGATGTGCAACAGTCGGCGGTCGTCCTCCATGCGGACGCCCAGCGGCGATTCCTCGACATAGATGACACTGTCGGTGGCACTCATAGGGCGGGTGAGCGTGAAGCGGCGCACGATGTTGAATCGTTTGTCGGGCTTGCCGCTCGCGACATACGGGTCAACGACGCCAACCTTGGAGTAGTGGATGTGAAATCCGGGGATGAGGCCCGCGGCGGTGATGCGGCGGGTGATTTCCTTGAGGTCGTCCATGCCGTTGGGAAAACGCTCGTTCCATTCGTATGTGCCGCAACCCTTGGCAAAGTCGATATAGTAGACCACCATGGTCTTGAAGCCGCCCTGCAGGGCAAGCTCGATATTGCGGTCGATGTTGTCGACAGTGACGTCGCGCAACTCGTAGTAGGACATGGGATATTCGGCACGCCGGCGGCTCTCGACACCCAGCGGCATCCCGAAGTCGCGCTCCAGACGGTCGATGCGGTCGAGCAGACTGTCGGGGGTAGACACCACAATCGCCGCCCCCGAGTCATAGAGCTTGACGGCATCGTGGCACTGCGCCAGCAATGTCACGTTGTCACGCTCGACACGCGAGTCGATAAACGTTGTGGGGGCGGTGCCCATCAGCGCGACTGCGACATTGTTGTCCCACATGACATTGAGCCACTCGCCGAAGTTGTCGCGCTTCTTGAGCGGCAGCTGCATGAGTGTGAATTCGTCGACCTCGGTCTTGCGCTTCACACCGTATTCCATGATGCGGTAGTCGCGATCCACGAAGTCAAAGGCAATATAGTTGTCGGTGACATTGACGAGTATCTTGGCGATGTCGTAGGTGTCGGTGAACTCGACATTGAGTGTGTCGCCGGTCATGTAGCACTTGTTGGAGGGGAATGTGCGCGGTTTGGCGGGGAACATCAGGAAGTTCTCGTTGTCGTAGGGCCGGTACTGAATCACCTGGCACACCGGTGCGTCGACTCCCGGCGCGAGACATTCCTCGCCCGAAGGCTTGTGCACGAGGCTGCGCACCACGCCGTTATCGCCGATGACAAGGCGCGCCTCGGCGTTCTCAAACACAATGTCTGCCGCCGATGCCGCCATCGCGGGCAACACAAGGGATAATATCGCTGTCGTTGGTTTCAACATATCAGTCGCGGTAATTGGTTTCGCTCTGACGCACACGCTTCTTGATGACGGGACCCTCGGGTTCGGGGTGATGCGCCGGGTCGCGGTGGTCGAAGTAGTAGATGCCCATCTTGTCAAACAGCCGGTAGGCATTGTCGAGACGGGTCTCAAAGCCGGCGAAGTCTTTGCTTGCTGCCGGGGTCCACGCACTCTCGGCGAGGGCGCAAAGGCGCGGCCATGTCATGAAGTCGACACGGTTTGAGTTCTGCAACAGCTCCGACCAGGCATTTGCCTGCATGCCAATGACACGCTTTTGCATCTCGGGGGTGACACCGATGCTTTCAAACCACGGGTCGGGGAAGGCATAGACGTCCTCGAGGGGGCAGAAACCGTCCCAGATGCGTCCCACCTTGTGGCTCTCGTGTTGCACGAAGTCAAAGTAGAGGGGCTTGCGGGGGCACAGAACTGTGGTGTAACCCTCGTTGAGCGAGCGAGTGAGATACTCGGGCAAGTTGTGGCGCCACCACATGATCATGGTGCTCTTGTCGACGCCGAGGTCGATGAGTTCGTCCCAGCCGGCGAGCGTTTTGCCGAGGTGGCCCACCTCGCCGATCATGCGGTTCATGAAATATCGTTCTGCCTGCTTGACCTGGGTGAATCCCTCGCGCTTCATCAGCGCCTGCACGTCGGGGTCTTTTTCCCAAGCCTCGATGCCGTATGCCACCTCGTCACCGCCGATGTGCATGTAGGGCGAGGGGAACAACGCGGCGATTTCGCTCAGCACGTCGGTGAGGAAGGTGTAGGTCGACTCCTTGCCGGGGTTGAAGGTGAAGTCGGGGAACATCTCCGAGCCTCCGCCGTTGTACTCGGGATAGGCGCGGTTTGCTGCCGTGGCGTGACCGGGCATGTCGATTTCGGGGATGATTTCGATGTGGCGTTTCGAGGCATAATCCACGATGTCGCGTATCTGGTCTTGTGTATAATAGGTGACCGGAGCATCGGGGTCGCTGTGCGAGCCCTGTCCGCCGACGGTGGCAAGCAAGGGATATTTCTTGATTTCGATGCGCCAACCTTGGCTGTCGGTGAGATGCCAGTGGAAGCGGTTCATCTTGAAGTATGCCATCAGGTCGAGCAACTGCTTGGTGGACTCGACGCCGGTGAAGTGACGGGCATCGTCGCGCATGTATCCGCGCCAGGCATAGCGGGGATTGTCTCTGACGGTCATGCGCTGCATGCCATTGTTGTCGATGAGCTGCAACAGTGTCTGCACGCCATAGAACACACCGGCGGGCGTTGCGCCGTCGATGACGATTTTCTTCTTCTGAATATCGAGTTTGTATGCCTCGTCGCCATCTACTTTGCCATTGATGGCGAGGTTGATGCCATTGGCGGTTTTGCTGCCGTTGGTGATGGTGGCGTTGATGCCGCGCTCGGCGAGTTTTTCCTTGAGGAATGCAGCTTCGCCGGCGAGCGAGGCGTCCATGCAGTTGATGTTGTATCCTGCCGAGGCGTCATAATTGCCCTTGTGGACCTGGACCTGCGACGGATAGGGTATGACGGAGATTTGTGTTGCCGACGCGTTGGCGACGCCGAAGATTCCCATCAAAGCAAGCACTATGTATTTGAGGATTCTCATGTGATATTTGTGGTTTTTATATTGATATTCAATTAATTCTCACTACGGGTACCCTACCCTCGGCAAACTGGTCGCGGGCGACGCGCGCGGTGAGCGTCATCGTTTCGCCGGGTAGCAGGGTGACAAAATTGTCGCTCCAGAACACGGGGTTGACCGATGGCGCGTCGGCGCTCTCGCCCAATGTCAGGTGCTTGAAGAAGGCATACCCGTCGTTGCTGTTGCTGAGCTTGACGGTGATGGCATACTCGTCGCCGTCCTCGGTGACGGTCTCCTCGTGGGTGAGCGTTCCCTTGGGCATGTTGAGCAGCCAATAGAAGTTCTGGTGCTGCGAATAGCGCCAGTAGGTGTTGCGCGACACCACATTTCCATCGGTGTCGGCGAGTGTGAGCGTCACCAGATAGACCGCGGGGAGTTTGCCTCCCGAGGGCACGGTGACGACCTCGCGGTAGGAGTTGGCGGCGACGTCGATAGTGTCGGTGTGGCTCCACGGACGCTTCATGAAGAAGTCGTCGATGGTGGCGGTGACTACCAGCGGTCCGGTGGGTCGCTCGGTGGCGTTGATGACCGAGACGCGCTCGGTGCTGGCGTTGAGTTGCACGTGCACCGGCTCCATAGCCTTGCGCGCGAAGTAGTAAGCGACGGTGGGCGTCTTGTACCAGTCGTAGAGCTGCCAGGCGACATCGGGCCAGCACGAGTTGATTTTCCAAATCATGACGCCGGTGGTGATGTCCCACATGCGGTGGTTGGCAGCCTCGATCATGGCACGGTAGCCCTCGGCGCTGACGAGTTGTGCCTTGCGGGCATAATCCTCGGCAGACACGGGGTCGCTGTAGAAGGTGCGGATGGCGTTGTCGTAGGCGCGGAAGACAAAGTTGTTGGCATCCCACGCGCCATGCTCTGCCCACACGCTGTCCAACGGCCACAGGCGATCGGCGGCGTCAAAGGGCTTGTCGATGGTGGGGATGAACTTGCGCAGACTCTCATAGACGGGCACCGACGGCATTCCCATCTCGTTTTTGAACATCTGGGTGTAGACCTCGCCAACCTTGTCAAAGTAGTAGTCGCTCGGCGCCCAGTTGTAGTCGGGGGCTCCGTCGTCGGTGGTTCCGATGGGCATGTCTTCGGCGAGCCACGGGGTTAGGCGCTCGACATCCCAGCTCACCGAGGTGGTGGGGATGTAGTGGCGCGTGGGGTCGAGTTCGGCAGCCGCGGCGCGTGTCGACATGTAGAGGTCGCGAGCGGGCAGCACCTCGTTGACACCCACCCACATGGCTATCGAGGGATGGTTGCGGTAGCGTTTGATTTCGTCACGCACATGCGCCGTTGCCAGCGCGTGGTCGTCGGGATTGTTCTGGGTATCGCGGCCGGGGAACATGCGATAGCACTGATGGAAGACGTGCCACGCCATGAGGCCGTATTTGTCCCACGAGTCGAGCCAGTCCTCACCGGGTGCGGGCATGTCCTCGCTGCCGATGGTGTTGATGCCCGCCTCTGCCATGAGGCGAGCCTGGTCGTAGATGTCGCGACGCGAGTTGTCGAGCAGTATGTCGGGCTGAATCCAGCCGCCGCGGGCAAATATTTTCTTGCCGTTGACGTGGAACACCAGCCCGTGCTCGGTGTCTGTGCCGCCGTCGAGCGACGGATATTCGCGTTCCATCAGCGAGGTTTTGATTTCGCGGATGGCAAAGTCGTCGCTCCACACGGTTTTTGCCGCGCCCGAGGGGGTGAATGTCAGGTCTATATGCTGCATGGGCTGCTCGCCGTAGCCATTGGGATACCACAGTGGCGGATTGGCGATGGCGAGCACGGGATATTGGTCGGCAGTCAACTCGACGACAACGGTGTCACCGGGCTGCAAGGTGACGTCGCGACGCACATTCACGGGCTTGATGAGCCTCGACTGCGCGCGTTTGTAGGTCACGAAGTCTATCTCGCGGGGGCTTAAAATCGAAGCGGAGAGTACACCCTTGACAACACGGTCGGTCGTGTTGACAAGGGGTATTTTCACGGCTATGTTGGCAAGAGTCGTGTCATTTTTGGGGAGGGTTGTGATGATGTGCGGGTCGTCAAAGACAACGGGTCCGGTGGCTTCGACTGTGACGTCGTTGCAGATGCCCATGTTGCGGTCGCGCACCACGGGAGCGCAGTCCCAACCGCCGCTCATCTTGAGTGTCTCGTCGCGCCAGATGTCGCCGGCATTGCCACGGTTGGGCGCGAACAATATCTTCTGCGTGCCGGGAGTCGGGTCGCCGGGGTGGTCGACCTGGTGTATCATCACGGCAACGGTATTTTTTCCCTGACGTGCCACATCGGTGATGTCGAACTTGAATCGGCGGAACATTCCCACGATCGTATCGTGATCGGCGACCTTGACACCATTGACCCACACATCGGCGCGGTAGTTGATGCCATCGAGTTTGAGCCACACTTTCTTGTCACGCCACGTGCGGGGCATGTCGAATGTCGTGCGGTACCAATATGGCTTCTGCCACGGATTGACGCCGTCGCCCATGTGGCTGTAGCGCGCCATGCCGTTGCGCTGATTGAAGGCGTCGCTGACATCGGGGATGAGGTAGTTGTTCATTCCCAACCTGGGGTCGGGATAAACGCTGTCGCGCACCAAGGCGTTGAGCACAGTGGTAGGCACCTTGACATCGCGCCAGCCCTTTGCGTCATAGCCGGCAGACGAGACGCGAGCGCCATCGTCGGCGACCTGCAGCGAGCTGTTGAGCTGCCAGTCGGTGAGCTTGAGCGACGAGTCGGCAGCGGCAAGGGCGGCGAGCGATGCCAGTGACAATATTATGTGTGCCAGTGCGCGTTTCATGATTGGTAGTCTTGGAAGATCGTCGGTGATTATTGGAACATGAGTGCCGCGGCGCCCATGAATCCGGCATTTTCCTCGAGTTGCGCGGGGAGTATTTCCAACTGCTCCGCAGCCTGTCGGGTGATGAATTTGGCGAGTCTCTTCTTGACATTGTCGAGAAAGAGGTCGGCAGAGCGCACCACCGAGCCGCCGATGATGACGACTTCTGGGTCGACGACATTGATTGCCCACGCCATGGCATAGGTCAGCGCGTCAGAGAACTCGTCGAATGTCGCAATTGCCTGGCGGTTTCCCTTGCGTGCCAGAGCGGCGATGTCGTTGCCGTCGGTGACCTGACCGGTGAGTCGGTAGAATATGTTGGTGAGGCCTTTGCCCGAAGCATAGTCCTCGATGTTTCCGTCGTGATAGGGCGACTGCCAGATTTCGCCGGCGTTGCATGTGTGTCCGTGATATATCTTGCCGTCGCTGATGATGGCGCATCCGAGTCCGGTACCGATAGTGAAGCCGAGGATGTTCTTCCTGCCGCGGCCCACGCCCCAGATAGCCTCGCCGTATATCATGGCATTGGCGTCATTGTCCATTCTGACGACACGTCCGGTGGTTGTCTCGACGATGTGCTGCAGCGGATAGTTGTGCATCGTCGGCAAGTTGTTGCACTCGAGGATGACACCGTCGGCGAGAGGTCCGGTGCAACCGATGCCGATGCCCTTGACCTTGCGTTCGGGAATTCCGGAAATCACCTTGTCGACCAGCCCGAGAATATTTGACACGATGCGTTCACGCGGACCGGTGGCTTCGGTTTGTATCGAGCGGGGATTGGCGTGGATGCAACCAAATTCATCCACGATGCCGCACTTGATTTTTGTTCCTCCTATGTCGATGCCAATGGCAAGTTCGTTCTGATTCATAAGTGTTCCGATGCTTAGTTTCCTTTCACAAAGTGTTTTAGGATCACTGTGTCATGCGTCATTCGACAGCGGTGACCTTGTTTCCGTGGGTAAATTCTCCGGGAGTGATGCC
>X1_Eurasian_Beaver__coassemble_25_pt1 | contig 22201 bp, 13 predicted proteins | sample X1_Eurasian_Beaver__metabat2_high_PE_005 | metagenome-assembled genome bin X1_Eurasian_Beaver
ATGTTGTAGAGGTCTTGCACCTGGCCGATCTTGATTTTGCGACCGACGAGGCGGGCGAAGTTTTCGAGTGTTGAGATGTAGACTCCGCAGAGCAGCAGAATCTTGCGGATGTATTCGTCCTTGAGGTCATTTGCCGAGATGATTCGCTTCTGCATTTCGAGCAGACGGCATTTGATGCGATGGTTGCGTATGGCTTGCAGTATGAATATGATGACGGCGATGGCAAGGATGATGACAATGACGGTGAGGACGTTGTTTTTGGCGCGTTCGCGGTCTGTTATCTCGCTCTGCATCATGGGTATGGCTTCAGCCATCTCGAGCGAGCGTATGCGTGAGCCCGATTCTGCGGCGTCTGACAGCGACTGGCGCAGGTAGCGGTATGCGCGCTGGTGGTCGCCGCGTTCGTGCAGGAGTTTGCCGAGGCGGTGCATTGATGTTGTCTCTTTGTTGCCGTTCATGACGTCGCCGAGGGCGGAGATGGCGAGGAAGTAGATGGCGTCTTCGTCGTGCCCGGGGTGTTCGAGGAAGTAGAGGGCGATGGTGGCGGCGGTGCGCGCGAATGGGAATGTGGCGATGTCGGTGGTGCGCAGCGATTCGATGAGCGGTGTCACCGATTCGATTTCTTTGGAGGCGAACAGTCGGTCGGATGCGGTGTAGAATTTGTACTCGGCATCGTCGTGGCGTATGTAGCGCAGCAGCGAGTCGAGGCAGTTCTCGCCTTTGAGTCGCATCTCTTCGCGCACTTGGCTGTCGTGGTAGAAGTCGTGGGCGAAGTGGTACATCATGTGCCCCATGCGGTAGAAGAATGCGCGGTCGGTGAGTGCCACCATGTTGGGGTTGAAGCTCTCGTAGAGGTCAATTCCCTCGCGCACCATGCCGGTGAGAGGCATGTAGGCGGCGATTACCATGTCGAAGCGGTCTTTGTAGTGGTGGGAGTTGTCGGCGGCAGCGAGCTCGCGTCCGCGTTTGAGGTATGTGATCGCCGAGTCGACCTGGATGTGGCGGTATCGCTCGGCTATCTGCTCATAGAGCACGTAGTCGTTGCGGTGGTTTTGGTGACCGAGGTCGTTGACGAGCCGTTTTATTTTGTCGAGCGCCGCCTCGGCATACATTTCTTTGTGTGCGAGGTGAGCGTCCAGCGAGTCCAGCGCCCCACGGTAGTCGTAGGCGAGAACTTTGCCCTGCAATAGTGCCACAGTGAAGATTAGGATAATGCAGATTTTAGAGTGTTTTGCTTTGGGATGAAGCATGATGTTCAATAAAGGCTTGTAAATGGATGGAATAGAATGGGGAGGAGTAGAAGGGGTAGAGGGTAATGTGATTGGGTGTCTGTGTTTAAAATAAGGGTTCAATCAGAATTGTATCACAAAGATAATAAATTATTAGTTATTAAGTCAATAGGTCTAAATACAATTTAGATATTTTTATAAATTGTAGAAAAGTTGAAATCTTGTCACAGGGGTGCAAAAAAAACGTGCCGCTCAACTGGTCGTGACAGGTGACAGCGGGGCACGTAGAGTAAAAAACAAGCTTAGTGTAGTATTATATAGAGCTGATGAAAGGTCTGGATGGGGTTGATGGTGAATATGTTGTGTGTGGAGAGTGCACTCGTCATGGGATGCGCTTGAGCACATCGACCATTGCGCGGCGGCTCTTGATGATGATGCGGTCGGGCATGAAGTCGATGAGTCCGCGGGTCTTCATTGACTCGAGTGCGGCGATGAACGATGTGCGTTGCACGCCGAACACCGAGTATAGGTCGCGCTGTCGGCATTCGATGGTGATGTCGGTGGCTGAGCTCTGTGTGAGCGCCACGACCCAGAATGCGATGCGTTCCTCGATACTGCCGGTGGTGAGGGCGAGTACGCCGCCAAAAGATTTCTGGCCATTGAGCGACAGCATGTTGAGGTAGTTGATGAGGAACACGCTGTCTTGGCTGAGGATGTTGAGGTAGTCGGACTTTGAGACCTGCAGAATCTTTGTGGTCTCGACCGATGTGACGTTGCCGGGACAGTCGGTGTAGCGTCCGAACATGAAGTCGGGGAATATGACGTCGGGCGCTCTGAGGACTTGGGTGACCTTGAAGCGCTTGTCGCTGTTGAATACCGAGATCTTCACCGCACCGTCGAGGATGAAGTTGAAGGCGGTGCATGGGTCTCCTTCGCGAATGAATTCGGTGTCGGGCAAGTACTTGAAAAAGTGAAATCTGGTCTTGCCAACGACCTCGGACATCTGGTCATCGGAAACACCTTTGAAGAGTGGCAGCGTTTTGAGTGTATCAAACATGCTGTTCATATAGGAATCCTTCGCTTTTGAGTGTGATTGTGTTGTGTTGTTATGCTTGATTAGTGAAAAAAATGTGGTTGGCGGGACGCTCCTGTCGCGCGTCTGTTGGCAACCGCCGTAGAGAAAATTGGTGTTATCTCAAAAGAAATAACAGAGGACATCAAAAAATGTTCAGTCTGTCGCTGAAAAAAGTTTAACAGTTGTTTTTAACTTTCTGACTGACTGCTGTGTGGTGGTAGATCTGTCGCGACATGATGATGTTCTGACAGATGATGTAGCAAGCCGGGGCAACGCTTGCTTCGGGCATCAGCCATGTGCTTGCCATCCAGATGGCGAGAATGGTGTTTTTCTGACCCAATCCCTGAGTCCAGGCGACAGTCTGTCGGGTGCGGATGCCAATACGGTGGCCGATGGAGAAAAGCATCAGGCATGTGGCGAGCGCCATGATGGCGATGACGATGAGTCGCGTGACAGTGACGTTGGGGTCGGCGAGGATGAAGTTGACAGCGTTGCTCACGACGATGAACAGCGCGATGGCCCATAGGTAGAACGACAGCGACTGGTGGGTGCGCAGTGTGGCGTGAACCCGCGGCGTGACTCTCTCGAGAATCATTGCCGAGATGATGGGCAGGAGGATGAGCGGTGCCACTGTCTTGGCGATTTGCAGCAGGCTTGCCATGAACGACACGGGCATCGGCGAGATGACGCTGAAAAACAGTGGGGCGGTGATGGCAACGACGACGTTGCTCAGGAGTGACAGCGAGGTGACTTTGGCTACGTCTCCGCCCAGCAGTCCGGTCACGACCGGCGCAGCGGTCGCCGTGGGGCAGAAGATGCAGATGAAGACTCCCTGGCTGATGGCTGGCCCGAGGGGGCGCAGGATTAGATATAGTGCTGCGGCGAGCACCAGCTGGGTCACTGGCAACAGCAAGTCTGACTTGGTGAGGCGAATATCGCGGATGTTTACCTTGCAAAATGTCGTCAGCAGCATCATGAAAATCAGCAGTGGGGCGACAAAACTCGGAAATCTCAATGCCGAGCGGAACACAATTGCCGAGACAATCGACAACGGCAGTATCGCGGGCTTGAGATACTGTCTTAGTACCTGTACTTTCATGCCACAAAATTAATAAATTTTGGATAAACCTGTGCCTTTATACCAAAAAAAATTCTCATTAACGCTCATTCTGCCTCGCAACCCAAAATATTTTTATAATTTTGTAGTTAGAAATACAGACGCGCCATGCGTCCGCCACACCTCACACATTATATATTATAATTAGAACAACCAAAAACAGCAAAACATAACAATGGCAAACTGGTTTGAATGCAAAGTGCGCTATGACAAGTTGCAAGACAACGGCGCAATCAAAAAAGTAACCGAACCCTACCTCGTCGACGCCCTGTCGTTCACCGAGGCTGAGACCCGAATCACTGAGGAACAAACTCCATATATCTCCGGCGATTTTTCGGTGTCGGCTGTAAAGCGCACCAAAATCAGCGAAATCTTCTTCAACGAAGGCGGCGACCGCTGGTATCTGGTCAAGGTGGCTTTCGTCACCATCGACGAGAAGAGCGCCGCCGAGAAAAAGACTGTGTCCCAAATTCTCGTTCAGGCAGGCGACTTCAAGAGCGCCTACGACAACTTTGTCGAGGGCATGAAGGGCACCATGGCAGACTACGAGATCCAAGCCATCTCCGAGACACTGATCATGGACGTCTACAAAGTCAAACTCGGCACAACACCCGAAAAGAAAGACTGAACACCATCAAGGCTGTGAACAGCATAAGCGAAAATATCAAACGGCTGCGCGCTTCGCTCCCCGAGGGGGTGAAGCTCGTCGCCGTTTCTAAATTTCATCCCGTCGAGGCGCTGCGCGAGGCATACGACGCCGGCCAACGCGTGTTCGGCGAAAGCCGAGTGCAAGAACTCGTCGCCAAGCGTCCCCAGCTGCCTGACGACATCCACTGGCACTTCATCGGACACCTGCAGACCAACAAGGTCAAGCCGCTCATCGGCCATGTCACTCTCATCGAGAGTGTCGACTCTGAGCGCCTGCTCGACATCATCGACGACCTCTCGGCAAAGGCGGGTGTCGTCACCCGAGTGCTGATGCAGGTGCACGTCGCCCGCGAGGAGACCAAGTTTGGCTTCGCGCCCGACGAGCTGCTCGCCTACTTTGCCGACCGCCGCTTTGAGCGCCTTCGCGCCACCCACCTCTGCGGAGTCATGGGCATGGCGACCAACACCGACGACACCGACGTCATCCGCCACGACTTTGACGCCATCGCCGATACGCGCCGCCGCATCCTCGACATCGCCCCCGACCTGCGCGGATTTGACATCGTGTCGATGGGCATGAGCGACGACTATCCACTCGCCATCGAGTGCGGATCCACCATGGTGCGCGTCGGCTCGGCAATCTTTGGCGAACGCCAATACTGATACCCCCTCCCCACACACCACCACCGATACCTCGCTCCACAACATACCACACACCATAAAGCAACCCAACAATTTTCTAATCTTATATTTAAAATCAATTTATGGACACAAAAAAACAGGGCAGCTACGCGCTTCCCATCGCGATCATGTTCGCGTTGTTTTTCATGATTGCCTTCGTCACCGGATATCAGAATCCTCTGGGCGGCGTCATCACCAAGATGACCGGCGGCAATATCGTACTCTCTCAGCTTGGCACCTTTGCCAACTTCATCGCCTATGCCGTCATGGGTCTTCCCGCCGGCATCCTGCTTGAGCGCTGCGGCTATCGTGTCACCGCTCTGTGGGCTGTCACCGTCGGCTTTGTCGGTGTTTTCATCACCTATATTTCGGGATTCATTGCCGACAACAACACCCTCGCCGTTTCGGTCTACATCCTCGGCGCCTTCGTTGCCGGTTTCTCGATGTGTATGCTCAACACCGTTGTCAACCCCATGCTCAACTCGCTGGGCAAGGACGCCAACCAGGGCAACCAGCTCGTGCAGTTCGGCGGCTCTTGCAACTCGCTGGGCGCCACCCTCGCCCCTGTCATTGTCGGCGGTCTGCTGGGCGGCAGCGCTTCGACCATCTCGTCAGCCAACCCCGTGTTCTACCTCGCCATGGCAATCTTTGCCGTTGCGTTTGTCATCCTCTATCTCTCCAAGCTCCCCGAAGCTCCCGACTTTGGCACCGCCAAAGAGAAAGTTCCCGTGTCGGGCGCCTTCAAGTTCTCGCACTTCGTCTTTGGCGTCATCGCCATCTCCTTCTATGTGGGCATCGAGGTCGGCATCTCCAACTGGACATACCAATATCTTAAAGGTCAGGATATCTACGCCGGCATGAACGCCGAGGGTATCGCCGGCACCATCTGCGGCATCTACTGGCTGCTCATGCTCGTGGGCCGTCTCGTCGGTGGAGCCGTCGGCGCCAAGGTTTCGTCTCGCACCATGCTCACCGTCACCTCTGCCGCTGCCATCGTGCTGCTCGTGCTTGGCATCCTCAGCGACGGCGCAACCATGAGCTTCATCGGCTTTGACTCGTCGGCATTCGCCTTCAGCATCGTGCCCGTTCCCGTCAACGCCATCTACTTTGTGGCTTGCGGTCTGTGCACCTCAGTGATGTGGGGCGCCATCTTCAACCTCGCCGTCTATGGCCTGGGTCGCTACACAGCCGTAGCATCGGGTCTGTTCATGGTGATGGTTTGCGGCGGCGGCATCATCCCCCTCATCCAGGGTCTGTGGGCCAAGACTGCCATCCTGCCCAGCTTCTGGGTGATGGTTGCCTGCTGCGCCTACCTGCTGCTCTATGCTGTGGCACTCTCTCGCCCCAAACAGCAAGCTTGAACATAGCAAAGCTTCCCTATAAAACAAGGTCGTCCCATCTCGGGGCGACCTTTTATTGAGCCTTCGGGGTGAGCCTTCGGGGTGAGCCTTCGGAGTGAGCCTTCGGGGTATGCCTTCGGGGTGTACCTTCAAAGTGTATCTTCGGAGTGAATCTTCGGTATGTGCCTCTTCAGTATGTGCCTTCGTGGTATACAGCTTCGGGGTGAGCCTTCTATTTAACGTTTGGGTGTGAAAAACGCTGAAATTTCGGTTTGACGTCGGTTGGGCGAGTTTGGTGGCAAAAGTGACATCAGAGAGGGGTGTTTTGTTTCTTTGTGCTATTTATGACTAAATAACTATGTTCTAAAACATAGTTTTAATATTTTTTAAATGTTGGTGCAATTTTGTAGAACTCAACTTTCTTTTTAACTAATAAATTGCTCTGTTGAGAGATGTCGAGTGTATTTTTGCCAACGAAACATAACAATTTGTCATTTTGTTTTAACATTTCGTCTGCATATACCCCCTGTTTGGGTAGGGACCTGCAAAAATTTTTTGCGTTTTGTTGCAGAAATATTAGGAAAAGTGTATATCTTTGTGAAAATTATAATCCGATAGAGGCCAAAAGTGTCTTCGGATCTATCTAAAACTTGTTTAATTTTTCTCATAAACCCCAACTACGTTTTAACAATCACTGCGGCGAAGCATCGTACTGTATCAATTTGCTACACGCTTCAACGACAACATATATGAAATGAATCTCCTCACCCCCGCGCCCTCAGCGTGAATTGTCTCTGCTCAGGCAGAAACAGCGCGCCTGCCGAGTGGCTTTTTGTCGCATCAGACAGCCCCAAGGTGACATGGACATGGCGTGACCCTGCAAACGAAAAAATTCTATAATTATTAATTTTATTGTCTAATTGTTTTTAGTATGAAAAAGCTGCTTCTATTACTTTTGACAGTGTTCTCAGTCAGCTTGTTGGCGACGGCTCAGTCGCGAACGGTGACCGGTACTGTCCTTGACGCGCACAATGATGAGCCTATCATTGGTGCGGGTGTTAAGCCTGGCAATAGCAAGGTTGGTGCCGTCACAGACATCGACGGTAACTTTGCTGTCGCTGTTCCCGCCGGTGTCAAGACCCTGACAGTTGACTTCATCGGCTACAAGTCAAAAACCGTACAAATTACTTCTAACAACATGACCATCATGCTCGAGCCCAATGCCGAAATGCTCGACGACGTGGTTGTGACAGGTTATGGCAACGTCAAGCGTTCGGAATACACCGGCTCGGCAGGCGCCATCAACTCCAAACAACTCGAGGATGCCGTCGTGTCTAACGTCACCAACGCCGTCAGCGGTAAGATCGCCGGTGTGCAGACCCTCAGCTCAAACGGTCAGCCCGGTACATCTTCTACCATTCTCGTGCGTGGTGTCGGTTCGATCAACGCCGGCACATCGCCCCTCTACGTTGTCGACGGTATGATCTTCGATGGTGACATCTCTTCGATTCCCACCCAGGACATCGAGTCGTTCACCGTCATCAAGGACGCCGCCTCTACAGCACTCTACGGTGCTCGTGGTGCCAACGGTGTCGTACAGATCGTGACCAAGAAAGGTAAGGAAGGACAAGCCACTGTGACATTCGACATGAAGTGGGGCTCCAACAGCCGCGCCATTCCCCAGTACGATGTCATCAGCGACTCTCGTCAATATCTCGAGACCCTCTACAAGGCCATCTATAATGCACAGACCCTCTACCTGGGCCAGAGCTCTGCTGACGCTCACGCATACGCCAACGCCAACCTCTTCACCCTCCTCGGCTACCAGACATGGACCAAGCCCGAAGGTCAGGACTGGATCGGCACAAACGGCAAGTTCAACCCCAACGCCACTCCCGGCTACACCCGTGGCAACTATACATACCTCGCCGACGACTGGACCAAAGAGACCCTAATCAACGGTCTGCGCCAGGAATACAACATGTCGGTGACCGGCGGTACACAGCGCCTCATGTACTATGCTTCGGCAAGCTACCTCGAAGACGAAGGTATCATCATCGCTTCGCACTTCAACCGTCTGTCTACCCGCTTGAACGTCGACTATCAGGCCAAGGATTGGCTCAAGATCGGCGCCAACATGCAGTACACATATTCTAACTCGGGATATCCCGACGGACAGACCCTGAGCGACTCTTCATCGACCGGCAACGCCTTCAACCTGATGAACACCCTCGCTCCCGTCTACCCGATGTACATCCGCGACGCTTGGGGCAACATCGCCTACAACACCGCGTTTGGCAACAAGATCTACGACTATGGTGACGGTGCCGAATACATCACCGGTGCCGGCCGTACCAACGCCGTGCGTGCCATTTACTCACAGGCCAACCCTGTCGGCGCGCTCCACTACAACATCAGCGACATTCTCTCTGACATCTTCAACGGCAAATGGTATGCCCAGTTGAATCCCCTCAAGGGTCTCACCATCACTGGTTCGGTAGGCTACTATGTAGACAACACCCGCTACCACCAGACTGTCAACGGTCTCTATGGCCAGTTCGCGTCTATGGGTGGCCAGGCATCTCAGGAAGCTGACCGCGCCCGCACCATCAACCTCCAGCTCCTCGCCCAGTACCAGCGCTCATTCGGCGACCACAATGTCAGCCTCATGGTAGGTGCCGAGAACTCGGGCTACCAGAGCGAATATACCTATGCCATAGGTTCTAACCTCTACAACCCCGTATCGTGGGCTGTCAACAACACCATCGACCAGATCACCGGCGGCGGTGCCCAGTCGACCGTAGTACACCGCGGCTTCCTCGCCAACCTCAAATACACCTATTCTAACCGCTACTACCTCACAGCAGCCATCCGTCGCGACGGTTCTTCGCGCTTCGCTCCCGGCAAACAATGGGGTACATTCTGGTCGTTCTCAGGTGCATGGGACATGGCAAACGAAGCCTTCATGCAGGACACCAAAGAATATATCGACATGCTCAAGGTGCGCGCATCGTTCGGTCAGAACGGTAACGACCTCATCCGCACCGGCTACACCAACGCCTACTCAGACTGGTACAAGATGACAGGTGCTGACGGTGTCTTCTCTGACGGTACTCTTGCTTCAAAGGGTAACAAGGACATCACTTGGGAAACTTCAAACTCGTTCAACGCCGGTTTTGACTTCTCGCTCTTCAAACGTCGCGTCAGCGGTAGCGCCGAGTACTATTCTCGCCAGACATCAGACATGCTCTTCTCGCTGCCCGTCGCTCCCTCTAACGGCTACTCTTCGATTCCCTCAAACGTCGGTTCGATGCGCAACAACGGCTTTGAAATCGACCTGACCATCAACCTCTTCAACAACAAGGACCTCAACTGGGACGTATTCGGCAACATCACCTTCGCCCAGAACAAGGTTATCTCGCTGTCCGAATCAATCCTCAACACCACTGCCGACTGGCGTCCCGACTCTGAGAAGGGATGGCTCTCGGGCTCATACATGTATCTCCCCGGCAAGTCAATGTACAACCTCTGGATCGTGAAGTATGCCGGTGTCAATAAGGAGAATGGTAAGCCCCAGTACTACTACCTCAGAGACGCCGTAGAGTCTGACGGTGTGCCCTTGACTTACACCTATACCGACGCCAACGGCGAGGAACAGACAGTCGCCACACAGGTTGAAGACGTCACCGAAAACTACTCGCTCGCCTACAACACCAACCGTCAGGGCACCGGCAACCTCATGCCCAAAGCCTATGGTGGTTTCGGTACCAACTTCTCTTGGAAGGGCATTGACGTGAGCCTCGCGTTCTCTTATCAGTTCGGCGGCCGCATCTACGACTCATCTTACGCAAGCTACATGTTCTCGGGCAACGGCGCATCGTCGAGCATCGGCCAAAACTGGCACAAGGATATGCTCAACGCATGGACACCCGAAAACAACACCAGCGACATCCCCGCGCTGATGCTCTCTGACACCTACAGCTACAACTCGACATCTACACGCTTCCTCATCTCGAGCAACTATGTGTCGCTCAACAACGTGACAGTCGGCTACACCTTCCCCACCAGCCTCGTCAAGAAGTTCTTCCTCTCGAGCCTGCGTGTCTACTGTGCAGCAGAAAATGTCGCCCTGTGGTCAAAGCGCAAAGGTCTCGACCCCCGTCAGAGCTACGCTACTTCGAACAACTCGACATACTCTCCCATCCGCAACATCTCGGGCGGTATCAAAGTATCGTTCTAATCAATGTCTAACTTGATTAAAATCACTACAGAACAATGAAAAATCTAAATAAAATACTTGCTCTTGCCTTGGCAACCACAGCCTTCGTATCTTGCGAAGACCTCGACACCAAGTACTATGGAGCATACGTGACGCCCGATGAAAAGGCCGAGATCGTCAACCAGAGCCCCGACAAGGGTACGGCTTCGACCAACGCCATCTTCTCTTCGGCATATGTCTATGAGACAGTAGCGTCAAGCCACTACGACTTTGGCTATCCCGCTGTGATGCTGGGTATGGACCTCCAGGGTAGCGACATGATTTCGACCTACTATGGCTACAACTGGCACGCCAACTGGATGGTGTTCGCAAGCCCCACTCAGAATGGTATCCCCACCTACATGGCATGGTATCACCTCTATGACATGATCTTCCCCTGCAACTCGGTGCTCTCGTCGATCACCGCTGAGGCAGCCACCACCGACGCCACCAAGTTCTATCGCGCCAACGCCCTGGCATATCGCGCCTTCTGCTACTGGAACCTCGCTCAGCTCTACCAGTTCAACTATGTAGGCCACGAGAACTCGCCCTGTGTGCCCATCATCACAGCCGAGAACGCCGACGAATACGCGCAGAACGGCGGTCCCCGCGCAACCGTGCAGGAAGTCTACGACCAGATTCTCTCTGACCTCAACGAGGCCATCACCCTGTTCAAGGAATCGAGCTACACTCGCGCTACTGCCATGAGCTCGAAGCCCAAACGTATGATCGACCTCTCTGTGGCATACGGTATCCTCGCCCGCACCTACTTGACAATGCACAAGTATGCCGACGCAGCCACTGCCGCCCAGAACGCCATCAACGCTTCGTCTTGCAAGCCCTACAGCATCTCTGACGTCGCACAGCCCAGCTTTGCTTCGATCGAAGACAACTCATGGATGTGGGGTATCGCTACCGCCGAGACCGACCGCGTGGTCACCTCGGGTATCGTCAACTGGCCCTCGTTCATCTGCTCGTTCGCCTATGGCTATGTGACCGTGGGTGCCTGGAAGTGGGCAAATGTCGAGCTCTACAACGCCATCCCCACCGCCGACGTGCGCAAGGGTTGGTTCCTCAACGCCAGCCTCCAGTCAGAGAACCTCTCTACCGAGCAGCAGGAATACCTCGACCAGTACGAGAACATCGAGCCCTACACCAACGTCAAGTTCAACTCCTACAATGGCGTGCTCGAGCAGAGCACCAGCGCCAACGACATTCCTCTGATGCGTATCGAGGAAATGTACTACATCCTCGCCGAAGGCAAGGCCATGGGCGGTGATGTTGCCGGTGGCAAGTCGACATTCGAGACATTCATCAAGACCTACCGCAATCCCAGCTACGTTTGCCAGGCTGCTACAGCCGAGGCACTCCAGGAAGCCATCTACCAGGATCGCCGCGTAGAGTTCTGGGGCGAAGGTCTCAGCTGGTTTGACGTGATGCGTCTTGGCAAGAACGTGACCCGCAACGGCCTCAACTGGCCCTCTGACGCCGCGTTCAACATCAACGCCAACGATGCCGAGCAGTCTAAGGTCATGATCTACCTCATCCCCAATAGCGAAATCAACGGCAACAAGCAGATCAGCTCAGCCGACAACAACCCCATCGGCGAAGCTCCGACCCCCGGTCAGCAGTAATAGTCATCAGACAATCATTTTCTCCTCATCATATTTCTTAAAAAAAACAGTATGGACGGGTCGTCCGACTCCCCGGACGACCGTCCCTAACAAAATAAAAAGAAATCACAATGAAATTCTCAAAATTTTCAATATTGGCTGTTGCTGCCACCGCTCTCGCATTCACTGCATGTAGCGACGACAAATATGTCGTAGGCGCGGAAAGCCCCGGCGCATTCTTCCCCGGAGACAGCCCCACAACCATCACGGTTAACCTTGAGGATACCAGCTTCTCGCTGCCTATCGATCGCACATCGACCGACGTCGCTGCTACCGCCAGCCTCAGCGTTGTCGACACAGCCGGCATCTTCAATGTTCCCTCAACTGTCAGCTTCGCCGCCGACGCCCTCACATCTAATGTTGTCGTGACCTACGACCCCAACAAAATTGTGATGGGTGTGCAGTACGAGGTGACTGTCAAAGTCGAAAACGGCTCGGTATACGGCCTCAGCGACTATACCTTCATCGTGCAGAAAGAAAAGAACTGGGTGACCACTCCCACTCTTGGCGCCGATGGCAAGGAATATGGCTACGGCACATACTACTATGTGACCATGGGCGAATGGAACTATCAGTATGACGCTACCATCAAGTACGACGCTGACGATCCCGCCATGAAGTACGTCACCATCAAGAACTGGGGCGACGGATACTTCTATGACAGCGAAGAAGAAGAATCAGTAGACCTCGTGCTCTACTACGACTCTTCAAAGGCTTATGTCGAAGGATCCGATCACGCTGGCGAACACCCTGCATGGATCGAATACAGCTACACCGGATACACCAGCAGCAACTATGGCAAGACCTACATCTGCGACCTCTATCACTACTACCTCGACAACATGGGTGATGAGACGACAGCTGCCAAGGCTCAGTATGGCTACGGATTCTACAATCCCAAGACCGGTCTGTTCACATTCGATACAGTCATCATCACCATCCCCGAATACAGCAGCGGTTACTATATCGGCTCGACCGGCACAGAGTACTTCCAGCTCGGTGGATTCCCCGAATATGGCGTAACAGTAGAATACTACGGCACACTCCAGACCGGCGAAACCAGCCTCCAGGCACTCTACAACGTCAGTGTTGCCAAAGACATCACATCGGTGCGCTACTATCTCGAAAACGGCGAACAGTCTGTTGACCTCGAAACAGCCAAGGAAATGACCGACGATCCCGACGACAGCGTTGTTGGCCAGACCGAAGTCACCGAAGAAAGCCCCGTGCAGGTGAGCGTCACAGTGAATGAGCCCGGAACATACACCCTCGTGGTTGTCGGCTATGACAGCACCGGAACCGCCCAGGTTGTCACCAACTGCACCAACACCATCTCGTTCGGCGGTCCCCAGTGGCGCGACTACGGCACCGGCGAATTTGCCGACGGATTCTTTGGCCCCTACTACGCCAAGGATATCTATGAGAACGCAAGCTGGTCGCTGCCCATCCAGCAGAACCGCACCAACACTGCCATCTATCGCCTCATGAACCCCTGGAAACAGAGCGGTTGCCCCTGGGCAGAAAGCAACGAGGCCACAACCGACTACAATGTCTCGATCGACACCTCTGACGGCTATGTGGTAATCAATCCTCAGGTTGTTTCGCTCGCCAACGACTATGTGGGTGACGGCACCGTGCGCGTCGCCAACAACGAAGGCTGGATCCTCTCTGAGAACCCCGGCACCTCGCTGGCTGACGTCATCGCCTACATGAAGCGCAAGAAACTCGAACAGTCGACCCTCGAAGACGGTGTCATCACCATCCCGCAGCCCCGCTACGCCGATGGCGCCACCAACAACATCTTCCAGGCTCGTACAAACGCCGCAATGGTGATCCTGCCCGACGCAAGCGCATCTGCTGCAAAGAAAGCCATCGCCAAGGCAATTGCCAATCCTTCGGTTCCCTCGATGGTTGAAAACGCTCTCACCAGCGGTAAGCGCGGCGAACTCAAGATTGCTCGTCAGTTCAACTTCCAGTTGACCGACAAGAGCAACACTATCAAATGACTAAACACAAGTTTTAGAACAGATCCATACTAATACACTCGTGAGGCGAGGCTGTCGTGTGAGACAGCCTCGCTTTTTTTCTGCGCCTCGCAAAAAAATGAATTTGTCGTCTTGCGAAGAATTGCTAACTTTGTGCCGACAACAAAACATCACCGCTATGAAGATATATACCAAGACCGGAGACAACGGCACCACCTCGCTCGTGGGCGGCAAACGCGTCTCCAAGGATGACGCTCGCCTCGAGGCATACGGAACCGTCGACGAGCTCAACTCGTGCCTGGGTCTGCTCGCCGCTGACGGAGTGTGCGACACCGACATTACCACCATACGCTGGATTCAGAACAAACTATTCGACCTGGGCGCCTACCTCGCCACCGAGCCCGAGAGCGCCTGGCAGCCACAGCGCGTCACCGCCGCCGACGTCGCCCGACTCGAACACGCCATCGACGCCCTCGACCAGATATTGCCGCGACTCAACCAATTCATCCTGCCCGGCGGCGCCGTCGCCGCCTGCCGCGCCCATGTTGCGAGATGCGTGGCGCGACGTGCCGAACGACGCATGATCACCCTGTCGCACGACACCGAAATCGACCCCGAGGCAATGAGATTTGTCAACCGACTCAGCGACTACCTCTTCACTTTGGCAAAAAAAATCAACCTCGAAGACAAAATCAGCGAAATTTTTTGGGACAAAAATTGTTGAATTACATAATAATCGTATCTTTGCACAAAATTTTTTCGCGGCGCGACACACGATGCGCGCCCGGCAAACGTTATTGATTAAAACTCAACAAAATATAATAGCACAACATTATGTATTGGACACTTGAATTGGCCTCTAAGCTCGAAGACGCTCCCTGGCCCGCAACCAAAGACGAACTCATCGACTATGCCATGCGCTCCGGCGCACCCCTCGAAGTCATCGAAAACCTCCAAGAAATCGAAGACGAAGGCGACATCTACGAATGCATCGAAGACATCTGGCCCGACTATCCCCAGAAAGAAGACTTCTTCTTCGACGAAGAAGAATATTAAGTTCGTTTACTAAGTCAACAACTTAAAAACAATGGCCCGGCACCCCCATCGCCCGGCCATTGTTTTTTTTATATGTAATCTTTACGCTTTTGTGATTGAATTTCGCGCAACGTCTCCGACGTAGCGCATCATGGGTGGCGTTTACACCATGTAGGCCGTCGCGAAGAGAAAAAACGTGCTTGCGCCCGTTTTTTTCTCTTCACGCCGCCCAACATGGGTGCTAACAATGGTTGAAACGTCTTCGACGTAGCCATGCGGGTGCAGATGCGTTCTTTAAGTCGAGCAGTGCAATATGGCGGCAATGGTTGAAACGTCTTCGATGCAACTGTGCGGTGCACTTGTTGGGGGTGGAATTGTGGTGGTGTCGATTTTCGGGGTGAAGGAGTTGGGGTGGTGCCAATTGATGAGAGTATATGGTAAGATGTGAAGTGGGTGGGGTTGTGGCAAAATGTTGGGTGGGGTGGAGATGGGGTTGCAAATGGCGGGTGAATGGGCGGAAAGGGTGGCGAAATGGTGTGTTTTGGGGGTGAATTAGGGAAATTTTGGCGAAATTGCATTTTTAACAGAAAGTTTTTTTAATTTTTCTTGGAATTAATGAATAAATCATTTAAATTTGCGCATTGAACAATCTTTTTTTGACTTAACCCCAAAATCTCTTTTCCCTCCGACTAACACATCCCGAGTATTAATTATCATTATTACTAACAATATAAAACAAACTGATTATGAAAAAATTCTACTCCCTTATGCTTGCATGTGCAGTAGGTGGTGCAACGATGTTCGCTGCTCCCAAAGCGCCTGTCGCAAAAGCTCTCTATGAAGGTGAAGTCGCTCAGGCTGCAGATTTCGTAAAGGTTGGCAACCAGAACACTGTGAAGGCTCCCGCCAAGGCTGCTCCCGCCTATGACGACATGATCGGCGAATGGACATTCACCTGCAAAGGTCAGCTTTCATCAAATTCTGGTGAAACCATCACCAAGACTGTCGAACTTATCGAAAACGAGGCTTCGATCACTCCCAAGTTCTACCTCAAGGGCATCTACGGTTCATACTCACTCGAGTGTACCTATGATGAAGAGGCAGGAACACTCTCTATCCCCGGCCACCAGCAGATTGTCTACAATACTTACTACAGCGAGTACATCTATTTCGAGCACCTCGTATGGACGTATGACGAAGATGCCGGCAAATATACTCCAAGTGTATCATCTGACCCCATCGTCGGCACCGTCAGCGGCAACACCATCTCTTTCAGCGAATACTCCAGCTTCTCGTATCAGATTTCGCAGGGCTACTTCTTCCTCGCAGGCTATGCTTCAATGACCAAGAATGCCGCCGACTCTTGGGTGAATGTCGATGGCACCGCATCGCTTGTTGACCCCTGGTTCATGAGCAGCTTTGAATTTGAGGAAGGCAAGACTCAGTATGACTACCCCATCAGCTTGTCTGTACAGAACAACGAAAGCAAGCCCAACCAGTATCGTCTCGTCAATCCCTATGCCGGCAGCATGTTCACGAGCTATAACCTCGACAGCAACGGTGGCGTTGGCTACATCGTCTTTGACTTCAGCGATCCCGACTGTGTGATCATCCTCCCCGGCATCTACTCTGGTTTGACTTTCCAGATGTCGAGCGCCAACTATATGTTCTACTGCAACAACAATGCCGGTCTGTATTACAACAGTGGCTATACTGCCGCCGAAATCAAGAAGATCGCCTCTGGTGCCTATAACACCGATGACAACGACTACTCGTTCACTCTGTCGACCTATGACTCAGACACCAAGATCATCACTCTCGCCGATGCATACTTCGGATTCAAGGTTGGCACAACCGACAATTCGCTTTCGGGCTATAAATGGAACGACGCCGACATGACCGGTGCCATCGACCTCTCGAAGGTTAACTTCGCCGGTGTGACCGACATCACTGTTGACAATAACAACAATGCTCCCGTGCAGTACTACAACCTTCAGGGCGTGCGTGTTGACAATCCCACCAGCGGCATCTACATCCGTCGCCAGGGCAACACCGCTACCAAGGTGCTTGTAAAATAAAATAGGCTTACCCAATAGCTGACATAAAACACAATAGGGTCGTCCCGTCATGGCGGGGCGACCTTTTTGTATTGTCTTTTTCGCTTAAAATTCACTAAAATGTGTTGCCTCTTGCATATATTCGACAAATTTGGTTATATTTGCAAGCGCAATTAAATCTCTGCCTCATCACATCATAGCGAAAAAATCCAATTACAAATAATCAGCTATATTTATGAAAAAGTTCTACACTCTGATCCTATCATCACTGTGCATGATGACTGCCGTTGCCGCACCCATGGGCAAGAAAGTCGTCAACCCCATCAAGATTCAGCAAATGAGCGAGAATATCGAGGCTCCCACCGCCAAGAAGGCAGCCAAGGCATCTCGCGACGGCGAAATCCAGGGCGTCGTTCCCTTTGAGGACATCATCGGCGAATACAACCTCACCTACTATGGCTACCTCAAAGACGCCACCAACGGCTGGAACAACCTCACTATCGAGCTCATCGAAAACGAGGCTTCAATCACCCCCAAGGTCTACATCAGCGGCTTCCTGGGCAACTACACCATCGAAGGTGTGTATAACGAAGACACCGGCGTGCTCTCTATCGAGGACGAGCAGTACATCACCTACATGGCCAATTACAAGGACTACGTGGTGTTCCGTCACATGACATGGGTGGCAGTTACCGACGAGAACGGCAACCCCGTGTATGAAGAAGATGGTGTGACTCAGCAGACCGAACTCATCTACAACACCGCACCCCTTGAGATTCTCGTCAACGGCGACGAGCTCGAGTTCAATGTCTATGACGCCATCTCTGTCGAGATCACCGGTCAGGGCTGGTTCTTCCTCGGCGGCCAGATGTCGGCAACCCTGATTCCCCCCACAGTATGGGTACCTGCCGAAGGCAAGGCACGCTTTGCCGACGGATGGATCATGTCGGCTATGAATCTCCCCGAAGGCATGACCACCGCCGACATCATCTATGATGTTGACATTGAGTTTGGCGAAGACAACCCCAATCTGCTGCGTATCGTCAACCCCTACAAGCAGAACGAGTACATCGCTACCTACAACCAGGACGCTGCCGCCGAAGGCTACATCCAGTTTGACATCAGCGACCCCGAATGTGTGCTCGTGAAGACCGGCGTCTACTCGGGTCTGAAGATGGAAGTCTCTGACGGTCTCGAAGAATACTACTGCAACAACCTCGCGGGCTACCTGCACTACTATGGCAAGTGGAATCTCGAAGAAATCAAGGAATATGCCAGCGGCAAATATGACTCAGACGATGCCAAGTACTCGTGGGCTCTGTCGACCTACGACACCGATGCCAAGCTCATCACCATCAGCTCTGAAGATGCCGGCTACGGTGTGAAGTCTGGTGCTTCTGACGAGTCGCACTACACCTACAAGTGGGTAGATGAATCAGGCGTTAGCCCCGACATGACCTGCTACATCGACCTCTCGAATGTCAACTTTGCCGGCGTGAGCGACATCACTGTTGACAACAACAGCAACGCTCCTGTCGAGTACTACAACCTGCAGGGTGTGCGTGTCAGCAACCCCACCGGCGGCCTCTACATCCGTCGCCAGGGCAACACCGCCACCAAGGTTCTCGTGAAATAATCACGGGCACCGTCAAGTTCCCCCACATACATGCAGGGTCGTCGCGGCACGCGGCGGCTCTGCATTGCTTTTGGTGCAGTCGTGAGCAGGTTGCAAACCGGGATGCGGTTAACATAAAAAACTTAAAATAGACTGACAATGATGTAAATATCACCGATTTTAATTATATTTGCAAGTTGCTAATTGATAACGCATCCCAACCTCCCCTTAGAAAATTAATTTAATCCAAGCAAATCACTATATAGACTTGAAAGATATGAGACTAAAGTTACTTGTACCGGCGCTGGCGTTCGCGACAGCGCTGAGCAGCTACGCCGTCCCCGCCCGTCCGGGATTGCGCGCCGAGCTGCAGCCCGACGGCAGCACAATCATGGTGCAGCAGGTCGGTGACGAATACCAGGCATTCACTCTCACCGAAGATGGCTACATCGTGACTCGCGGCGCCGACGGAGGCTTCTACTTCGGCCGCATGAGCGAGAGCGGCGTCATCGAGAGCACCGGCATCCTCGCCACCAACCCCGAGGCGCGAGTGTCGCGCAGCGCCGTGATGCAGAAGGTGAGCGACATCCCTGCCGCACGCCTCAACTCCATGCGCGAAAAACGCGTCGAGGAGCTCAACCCCGAGTTGGTTCAAGTGTCAAACTCACGCGCCATCCCCGACGGAATGGGTCTGATGGCACGCAACTCGTCGTTCCCCCGCAAGGGTGACATCCGTGGCATCATCATCCTCGTGGAGTATGCCGACGTGAGCTTCACCACCAAGAATGTCGCCGACTACTTCAACAGAATGCTCAACGAAGAAGGTTTCTCGCTGGAGAACGGCACAGGCAGCTGCCGCGACTTCTTTGTCCAGAACTCCAACGGCCAGTTCCGTCCCACTTTTGACGTGTTCGGCCCCTACAAATTGCCCAACAACCGCGCATACTATGGTGCCCACAGCTCCAGCGGCGGCAACGACATCCGCCCCGGACAGATGATCAAGGACGCGCTCGCTCTGTGCGCTGCCGAGGGCAAGGTCAACTTTGCCAACTATGACAACGACAACGACAATGTTGTCGACTACGTATATGTGTTCTACGCCGGACGCGGCGAGGCAAGCGGTGGCGCCGACGAATCAATCTGGCCCCACTCGTCGAGCATCAGCGGCGTGAGCTACAACGGCAAGTCGATTCAGCGCTATGCCTGCTCCAACGAGCTGCTGGGCAGCACTACCCCCGACGGCATCGGCACCTTCACCCACGAGTTCTCGCACGTGCTCGCCCTGCCCGACCTCTATGCCACATCCTATCCCGACGGCATCACCCAGCTGACCCCCGGCAAGTACACCACCATGGACCAGGCTTGCTACAACAACAACTCGCGCACTCCCGCCGGATACTCGGCATACGAGCGCACCGCCCTGGGCTGGATGGACCCCATCACCCTCGACAAGGCACAGACCGTGGTGCTCGACAACATCCTCGACACCAACACCGCATATCTCATTCCCTCGTCGGTGGACAAGGAATTCTTCCTCATCGAGAACCGCCAGCTCACCGGCTGGGACCGCTACATCCCTGGTCACGGTATGCTCGTATGGCACATTGACTTCGTGTCGTCAATATTCAACAGCAACATCGTCAACAACCAGTCGCACCAGTATGTGCGCATCCTCAGCGCCAGCAATACCTGGAACAACAATTCGACCAGCGTCATGGCGGGATATGTCTACCCCGGCACCAGCGGCAACACCACGCTGACCGCCACCAGTACCCCGTCGCTGACCACCTGGACCGGCGAATCCATCAAGACTCCCATCACCAACATCAAGGAACTCGACGGCCTCGTGGTCTTTGATGTGCTGGGCGGTTCGTCGCTCAAGGCTCCCGAGCCCAACGACGCCGTGATCGGCACCAGAAGCTTCAGTGTCAACTGGCCCGCCGTGAGCGGCGCCACCGACTATGAGGTGACAGTCAAGGGCACATACGGCGACGGCCTCGAGGAAGTCAAGGACTGCGCCGACATGGGCACCAACTCGTTTGCCGTGACACTCCCCTCGTCGTGGTCCAAGAGTTCGTCGGGCATCTCGATCGACAAGACCAACTATGGCGAGTCTGCCAACGGTGCCAAGATGAAGATCAACACCTACATCCAGTCAAAGGTTTACGCCAGCGACATCCACACCGTTTCGCTCTGGGCAAAGGCTTCATCGGCAGGTTCTTACCTCACCATCTATGGTGGCAAGACATCCAACGACCTCTCGCCCATCACCGAGCTCGAGCTCTATGACGACGACTCCCACACATTTGACGTGAGCTCCGAGATCCCCGATGGCATCAAGATCATCAAGATTGAGCTCACCAAGGTGGGTGAGGACGGCGGCACAGTGACCGTCGACGACATCACCGTCGTTTCGGGCGGCACCGAAGTTGTCACCCTCGACGACTACACCGCCAAGTCTACCGGCGGCGCCACCTCGATCACCGTCGACAAGCTGCTCGACGGCTGCACCCAGTACTCAATGACCGTGCGCGCCACCAACGGCGAAGAAAAATCGGGTATCGCCAAGGTCGTTAAGGCCGAGGTTCCCGACATGACTAGCGGCGTTGACAACATCGTGGTCGACAGCGACAACAGCGATGCTCCCGTCATCTACTACAACCTCAACGGTGTGCAGATGCACGGCGACAACCTCGCCCCCGGCCTCTATATCCGTCGCCAGGGCAACGAAGTCACCAAGGTGATCGTGAAGTAACGTCATCCCAATCCCCCATATACACGACAAAAGGCGCGACCATGCGGTCGCGCCTTTTTGTTGTGTCAGCCCAAGTCATTTGGGCAGTGGAGCCCGTGGGAAGGCGTCGATGAACGAGCCGGGGGTCGAGTTGATGACGCGCACGCCGTGGCGTGTGGCGTAGGCGTGGATGTCGTGGTAGCTCTTGAAGGCGGTGTAGAAGCTGTGGATGATGTCGTGCAGGCGGTAGCCGCGGTATTCGCTGTTGACGCGCTTCTGCTCGTTGGCGCCGTCCTTGTAGAAGTGCGGCTGAACCGAGATGACGTTGTTGTCGTCGTCGACGCTGATGGTGCTCATCCACGAGTGGTCGGCACCGACGATGTAGATGTCTTTGTAGCCGAGCCAGATGCCGCTCATGATGGCGGGGATGAGGACGTTGCGCGGGCGCGGCATCGCCATGCAGTGTCCGTAGGCGAGTCGGCGGAACGACATGAATCCCTCGACGCCGATGGCGTTGATGGTGACGATGTCGATGTAGGCGTTGTAGCGCACATCCTTGGGCAGACGGTCGCGGCGTCCGACGGGAACGATGAGTGTCATGTGCCAGTCGACGGCAGCCATCGCCTTGTACATGTCTGAGAGTTTGTCGTGCTCCTCGTCGCCGAAGAAGAAGGGGTCGACGAGCACATAGTAGCGGGGCCGGATGTCGAAAAATTCGGGTGCGGCGGCGGCGAAATTGACCGCCATGGTGTCG
>X1_Eurasian_Beaver__coassemble_26_pt1 | contig 22186 bp, 22 predicted proteins | sample X1_Eurasian_Beaver__metabat2_high_PE_005 | metagenome-assembled genome bin X1_Eurasian_Beaver
AACGAGGTCTTGAGACGGTTTTTGTGTCAATACCGGCACAAACCGTCTCAAGATCTGTAAAGTTTTTTTAGGAATTGGCGGAGGAATTTCTCTAAGTCGCTGTGGAATAACCGTGGTGGCGCGAGTGGTTGCCGGGGTCAGGAAATCTGGGAGTCGTCCTCGATGACGAGGTTGTCGATGATGAATCCCTGGCGCTCCATGGTGTTTTTGCCCATGTAGGGTTCGAGCAGGTCGGCGACGCCGTCCTCCTTGCGCAGGGTCACGCGGTCGAGGCGCATGTCGGGACCGATGAAGCCGCGGAATTCTTCGGGCGAAATCTCGCCGAGACCTTTGAATCGGGTGATTTCGGCGTTGGCGCCCAGCTTGTCGATTGCCTTGATGCGTTCTTCGTCGGTGTAGCAGTAGTAGACTTCCTCTTGGTCTGCCGAGCCTCGTCGCGAGCCTCGTCGGGTGGTCTTCTTGTTGCGCACGCGGAACAGGGGCGTCTGCAGCACATAGACGTGACCTTTCTTGATGAGCTCGGGGAAGAATTGCAGGAAGAATGTGATCATGAGCAGGCGTATGTGCATGCCGTCGACATCGGCATCGGTGGCGATGATGACCTTGTTGTAGCGTAGCGAGTCGAGGCCGTCCTCGATGTTGAGCGCTGCCTGCAGGGCGTTGAACTCATCGTTCTCGTAGACGACCTTCTGTGTGAGGCCATAGGTGTTGAGGGGCTTGCCTCGCAGCGAGAACACTGCCTGGGTCTTGACGTCGCGAATCTTGGTGATGGAGCCGGCAGCCGAGTCGCCCTCGGTGATGAAGATCGACGAGGCGTCCTTGAGCTCGTTGTCGCCGCGGGCGTCGCTGAGGTGTATCGTGCAATCGAGCAGTTTCTTGTTGTGGATGTTGACCTTCTTTGCCTTTTCGCGCGACTTCTTGGTGACGCCTGCCATCTCTTTGCGCTCGCGTTCGCTCTCCTGTACCTTGTGCAGGATGACGTCGGCGATGTCGAGGTTGCGGTGCAGGTAGTTGTCGAGTTCGCGCTTGACGAAGTCGCCGACAAACTTGGGGATGGTGGGGCCGTCGGGACCCATGTCCTTGGAGCCGAGTTTGGTCTTGGTCTGCGATTCGAACACCGGCTCCTCGACGCGCAGCGAAATGGCTGCGATCATGCCGTTGCGGATGTCGGAGTATTCAAAGTTCTTGTCAAAGTATTCCTTGATGGTGCGCGACACCGACTCTTTGAAAGCGGTGAGGTGTGTGCCGCCCTGGGTTGTGTGCTGTCCGTTGGCGAATGAGTAGTATTCTTCGCCGTATTGGTTGGCGTGGGTGATGGCGATTTCGATGTCGGCTCCCTTGAGGTGTATCGGCTCGTAGAGAGTCTCCTTGGTCATGTTTTCGCGCAACAGGTCGATGAGGCCACCGCGCGAGACGTATCTCTTGCCGTTGTAGACGAGTGCGAGCCCGGTGTTGAGGAATGTGTAGTTCTTGACCATGAGGATGATGAACTCGTCGCGGAACCGGTAGTCGCGGAACACCTCGGGGTCGGGGGTGAATGTCACGAGGGTGCCGTTGGGCTCGTCGGTGTCGGCGGGTTCTTGCATCTCGCTGACGAGTACGCCGCGCGAGAAAGTCGCCGACTTCATCTTGCCGTCGCGGAATGCGGCGATGGTGAAGCTGACCGACAGCGCGTTGGTGGCCTTGAGACCGACGCCGTTGAGACCGACCGACTTTTTGAAGGTCGACGAGTCGTATTTTGCGCCGGTGTTCATCTTTGACGCTACGTCGACGATTTTGCCCAGGGGAATGCCTCTGCCGTAGTCGCGGACCCTGACAGTGGAATCTTCGAGGGTGACGACGATTTGTCGCCCGAATCCCATCATGTATTCGTCGATAGAGTTGTCGATGACCTCCTTGAGCAGGACGTATATGCCGTCGTCGTTGTTGGAGCCGTCACCGAGCTTGCCGATGTACATGCCGGGTCTGAGTCTGATGTGTTCGCGCCAGTCGAGGGTGCTGATGGCGTCCTCGCTGTATTCGGCGGAAAATTCGGGGTCGATGTTTTCGTTGAATGCCTCGTTGTTGTCCAAGTCCATAATGGTGTTTTTGCGGTTTGCGGTGTGGTGAAACAGATTGGTATTGCAAAGATAGTCAACAAATCGCGAAAAGGCAAAAAAATGTTGACCGATTGCGGTGTTCACTCTCGATTGTCGGCGTTGGCGATGAGAAAACGTGTTCCGTCGTAGACGAATGTCAGCACGCCCATGGCGGCGAGGTCGGTGACGATGTCTTCGACGGTGTCGGTGGGCAGGTGGGTGAGTGCGGCGATGTTTGCGACGGTGACCGGACCGTGTTCGAGCGCCTTGAGCACGCTGCCCGAGCGTCGGTCTATCAGTGTCCCGGCGGTGTCGCTGTCGGCGGCAGCCCAGGCACGTGCCATCAGCGGATGGGCGACGATGTTCTCGTCGTTGACGCGGTAGTAGGTCTTGAGTTCGCCGTCGCTCTCGCGCACCGACACGGGGCGATGGTCGGCGCGGGCGACGCGGGCGCGCACCACTACGACGCCGGCATCTACGCTGAAGGCGGTGAACTCCACCTCCTGGGGCGGCTCGCAGTACATGCGGGCGGCTTGTTCGACGACATAGATGTCCTCGTCGCCGCCGCGCACACCGGCGATGACGCCGTTGTCCTTGACGCCGATGAGCAGCTGTCCGCCCTGGTTGTTGGCGAATGCCGAGATGGAGCGTGCGATTTTGACGGCGTCGGGGATGGCGTATTTGAAGTCCTGGCGCGTGTGCTCACCCTCGGCGACGCACTCGGTGATGTATCGTCTGCCGCGTATGGGTTTGAGGTCCTTCATCATTCGGGGTATGTCATGCGGTCGTCGCCGAGGTTGTCGAGTGTATCGGCATACTTGCGGGCGGCTTGTCGGGCGGCGTCGAGGTCCATGAACGAGTAGTTGCCGCAGTCGCGGGGAGTGGCGCCGGGGATTTCGCCGTCAAATTCGGCGACAAATCTCATGGCGCGCGTCATCAGCGGCAGCACGTCGCGGGGCTCGGCGTTGCCCTGGACGATGAGGTAGTTGCCGGTGCAGCATCCCATGGGGCCCCAGTAGACGATGCGGTCAGCCCACTCGGGGTCGTTGCGCACGAATGTCGCCACGAGGTGTTCCATGGCGTGCAGGGCGCGTGGCGCGAGGGCGTCCTCGCGGTTGGGGGCGGTCATGCGCACGTCAAAGGTGGTGATGACGTCGCCCGACGGGGTGGTGTCGCGGCGCGACACGTAGATGCCGGGCATGAGGCAGAGGTGGTTGACGGTGAAACTGGCAATCTTTTTCATAACGGTCTGTATTGTTGGCGCGCGGGCGTCATTCGCCGAGCAGCGCGAGGAGTTTGTTGAGGGCTTCGAAGGTGTGTCGAGGTGCGTCTTCCCAGAAGTTTTCGTATTGCGAGATGTTGTCTTCGGCTCCGGGAGTGTCGCTGATGACGCGGATGCTCACAAAGGGCACGTTCTTGACGTGGCAGACGTGGGCGATGGCGGCAGACTCCATGTCGACAGCCATGGCGTCGGGGTAGAGGCGGAGGATGCGGCTGATGTCCTCGGGTCGCGAGACAAAGATGTCGCCCGAGGCGATGAGTCCCGCCTTGGCGCCGATTTTGGCGATGGTATCGGCAGAGAGTGGGCACTCGAAGTATAGGGGGCATCGCGCAGCCTGTCCGTCGATGGTGTCGGGACCGCACCACACGTCGTGGTAGGCAACGCGCTCGCCGACAACGACATCGAGGATCGAGGCGCCTTGTCCGGTGCCGCCGGCAACGCCAGTGTTGATGACCAGCGAGGGGTGGAAGTTCTCGATGAGGGTGAGGGTGGCGATGGCGGCGTTGACCTTGCCTATACCCGACTGGAGGACGATGACGTCCTTGTCGCCGATGGTTCCGGTGTGGAAGACGGTGTCGTTGATAGTGAGTTGCTTGTGGTCTTTGATGAGTGGCGTCAGGAGGTTGAGTTCCTTTGACATCGCCACTATGATGGCTATTTTCATTTTGTCGTATGCGGTGTTGTGTTGACAATTGCGATTGCTCGCTTTATAAATTAATGTGCAAAGGTAGTGAATTTTGGCGGGGTGTGCAATAGTATGGCATAGCGGGGTTAAATTTGTGTTAAATCAATTAATGGGTATTGACATGGGTGTTTTTGCGTTGTAACTTTGCAAAAGATTAATTAATCGACCATCTAAAACAACCGTTTCAATAATATCATTCAACAAAAAAATGTATCTGACAATGAACAACGACAACCTTGACACCATCGAGCCTGCAATGCCAACCGAGACTTCCGAGCCAGTGGAAAGCCCGGTACCAATCGAATCAATCGAGCCATCAGAGCCATCAGCTGCCCCGGCGTCCCCATCGTCCCCAGAACCCTCAGACAACCTCGAGCCATCGATGCCATCGATGCCCGCCGCCATCGCCGATATCCTGCAGTCTTGGCTGGCGACAGCGATGCGCGAGAGTCGCGAAGCCGCCGAGTTGAAGCAGAGCGAGATTGATGCCCGACTTGCTGAGGCAGAGCGCAACGGATACCTGCGCGGTCGCAACGAAGCCATCTCTGCCGAGCTCGCCCGCCCCAAGCCATTCGCCAATCCTGCCCACGAGTCAGAGCCGCTGCCGTCTGCCGACGACATCTTCCTCGCCGCCTATCGCGACACCGACTTCTGGAAGTGACGGCGCGAGCAAAATAAATTGTGCTTATGCAAACTTTCATCACGTCAATTCATCACCTCCTTACCTTGAATCATTATTGTATCATCAGAAAAACTACCTGTTTAACCAATTTAAAAACCCTTAAAACATCATGACAGCTATTATCAAGACCTCCAACGGCGCCCACATCACCGAGGCGCCCCTCACCACCACCATCACCCGCGATGCCTCGCCCGCGCTGTTGCGCAACGCCATCGACAGCCGCATCGTCAAGGTGAGGCCCACCGGCTCGCCCATCGACCAGATTTCGCGATGTGCCGCCGCCCGTCAGGCGGGTTCGATGATCGTCGACTTCTACTCGGTAGACACCAAGCCCACGTCGGCAAACATCACCGGTATCACCGGCGAAGAATTTGAGAATCAGGGTACGAGCATCGTTATCAACACCGACAACAACGAGATTTTCACCGCATCAGAGACGTTGCTCGTCCCCGCTACCGCCGGGACTCCCGACCTCAAGTTCTATGTGATCTCGGTCGATGCCAAGAATGGCGTGAACACCACATTGCTCAACGACATCGCCGGTGGTTCCATCGCCGCCAGCGATTTGTTGGGGCAGCCGCTGGTGCGTATGGGCCGTGCCGCCGCCGAGCTCGACGTGCAGACAGCCCAGTTTGAGAGCCTGCCCGTCAAGGCGTCAAACTACTGCCAGATCTTCAAGATGCAGGTCGAGCAGTCTACCTTCCAGAAAATGGCAGACAAGGAAGTGGGCTGGGAATTCTCAGACCAGGAGGAGGTTGCCGTGCTCGACATGCGCATGGGCATGGAGAAGAACTTCATCTTTGGCACCAAGGCGCGCATCGTCGACACCGATAAGCGCCAGGAGGTCTACCTCACCGGCGGCATCTGGGACCAGGCGGGCAACGAGTTTGAGTACACCAGCGACAACTTCACCGCCAAGAACCTCATCAACATGGCACGCAAGGCGTTCACCGGCACCAACGGTTCGTCGCGCAAGGTGCTCGTCGGCGGCAGCGCGTTCATCGAAATGCTCTCCAAGCTCGACATCGAGGTGTGTCGCGCCGCGTCGTCGACATTCGTCAAGTGGGGGCTGGAGTTCAACGAGATACGCACCAACTTCGGGTCGTTCTACGTCATCCACAGCGAGGTGTTCGACCAGTGCGGGCACAGCGCCGACGCCCTGGTGATCGACCTGGCATACCTCACCAAGTACTGCCACGTGCCCTTCCACACCGAGAAGCTCGACCTGCGCCGCAGCGGTCTGCGCAACACCGACGCCATCGTCATCACCGAGGCATCGTGCCTGGTGCTGCGTCACCCCAACACCCACATGCGCGTAATCTGCCGAGACTGACAAGCCATTGAATGACAGAGTCCCCGGGCGCGACACCCACGTTGCCGGGGACTCTTTTTCTAACCATCCCCAACCACCAATGCCATGAAATATTCAATAGACGAAATGATCTCAATCTGGCGTGAGCGCCTCGGCATCGAGCCGGCGCTGAGCGACGCCTCCATCGAACGCTTTGACGGCATCGACGCCGACACCATGCTGCGCCGCCACATCCGCGACTGGCAGCTGGCACTGCTCGACCGCGGCGACCCCTCGATGCTGTGCCCCGAGGACATCACCCTCGACGTCGGCATCTCGCGTCCCGCCACGGGTGTGTTGCGACTGCTGCTCCCCGACAGTGTGCGCCGCGTCGCCTCCATCGAGCTCGCCGACACACACATCGGCGTGAGGTTCATCGCTAAAGACCACGGCGACTTGCCATTCTTGCGACGTCTTCTCGCCAACCCCTATGCGCGCCGCGCCCTCACCTCGGCGATTGCCGTTGTCGACAGCCGACGGCAGATCACCGTGCATGCCCCCATCGACAGCACCGCCGTGGCGACGGTCACAGCCTATGTCGACAACGGCCCCTCGGTGATCGAGGTCGACGAGTCGGCGCTCACCACCATTCCCAACCAAACAACACTCTGAACATGAACCAGATACTAAACCTCGCATACAACACCTGGGCACGGCGCGACGACATGCGCCGACGCCGCGACCGATTCAAGCGCTACACCTATGGCGACCAGTGGAGCGACCTGGTGCACGACAAGGACGGAAACCTTGTGCCCGAGTCGCAACTCGTCAAGTTCTCGGGGCGCGAACCATTGACCCACAATCTGATACGCCGCCTCGTCAAGACCGTTGTGGGACGCTACCGCACCATCTGCGACGAGCAGCGCCGCTATGCCGACACCCCCGACAGCCTCGCCCGCGAGAACGCCCTCGCCGAGATGGACAGCCGATTGCTCGAGGAATTTCTCATCTCGGGATGCGCCATCCAGCGCGTGGTGGCAGAGACGCGCCGCGGACGTCAGGGCGTGTGGGTCGACAATGTCTCGCCCTCGCGGTTCTTTGTCAACGACTTCCGCGACCCCCGCGGCTGGGATGTCACCATGCTCGGGATGTTGCACGACATGAGCCCGGGCGAAATGATTTCGCGCTTCGGCGCCGCCTTCGATCCGTCGCGGGCGCTGTCTGCCGGCATCCTCGACCACGAGGACACATTCTTCGGGTCGCGCGATGGCACATTCCGCGCCATCGAGGTGTGGACCTACGAACCGCGGGTGACAGTCATCGCCCACGACCCCGCAACCGCCACCGTGGGTGCGGTCGGCGCCGGCATGGTCACCGCTCCCGGCGTCAGCGTCTCGCGGCGCGTCGACTTCGAGTGGCATTGCCGGTGGTTTGACGGTGCCGCCAATCTGCTCGACCACTACACATCGCCATTCGGTCACGGCGAACATCCGTTTGTCTTCAAATTCTACCCGCTTGTCGACGGCGAGGTGCACTCGTTTGTCGAGGACATCATCGACCAGCAGAGGTGTGTCAACCGTCTGATGGTGCTCATGGACAAGATGCTCGGCGCATCAGCCAAGGGTGTGCTGCTCTTCCCCATGAACCAGCTGCACAAGGACTTCCCCATCGAGCGCGTCTGCGAGAATTGGGCGGCTGCCGATGGCGTGATACCCATCACCGGCACCTCGAGCGTGCTGCCCCACCAGGTCAACGGATCGGGCAACGACGCCGGGGCGCAGAAGCTGCTCGAGCTGGAGATGAAATTCTTTGAGGATATCTCGGGTGTCAGCGACGCGCTGATGGGCAAGTCGGCGGGCGGCACCGGTGGAGCGGGACTCTTCAACGCACAGTTGCAGAGCGCCACCGCCGCGTTGGCAGACGTGTTCCAAACCTTCGAATCGCTCACTCGCGCGCGAGACGACAAAGCCGCCGCGTCATGAATGCCGACACTTCGCTGTCGGTGTTGCGCAATATCGCCTTTGCCGCGCGTTGCCGCCGTGCCATCACCGACGCCCGCAAGGCGGCGTCCACCGAGCCGGTAGCCGATATCGTCCACCGCGTGGTGTTTACCCCTGCCCCGGGATATTTCCTGTCCTACGACCGTGCGCTGGTGGGCGTCTACCGTTGGTTGCAGGTCGACCGCACCCGGCGTCCCCGCGACACTCCGCCCCACCGACGCATCGCCGACATCACCGATGCCGTGCAGTCGCTGCTCGAGACAAAGCCCATGCCCGTCACTCACGCCCTGTCGCGCGTACTCGCGTCGGAGTCAGCCCCCGAGTTCTACATCGATCCTCGATATGCCATGAGGATATACCGCAAATTCAAAAATCACCCATTGCTTCTCAAATCTGTATCATGAACATCATCACATCCAGTGTCACCGACCATGTTCTCGCCGTCGACGGTGTCAACCGCAGTGTCGCCGACAGTCTCTCTCCGGCACTCTCTGCCGCCGATGCCGCCCTGACGCGCCTCTTCATGTCGGCAGTCGGCGCCACGGTCGCCAACCTCGCTGCCGCCGGCATCTATCCGCGGCTCGGCGTCACCGACGATGGCGCAACGCTCACCCTCGCCGGTGATGCCGCCACTGTCACCGCCTTCGAGTCCATGCACGCCGTCATCGAGGAGGCGGTCGCCCTCGAGCTGCTCGCCCGCTGTCGCGAGGACGCCCAACCCGCCACCGCCGCCGCCCGCCGCACCGAGGCGCGCGCCCTCGCCGCCCACGTCGCCACCCTCGTGACCGCCGCCACCCCCATCACCGTCCCCCGCCGCGCCCTCTCCGCCTACTGAACCCCCGCCCCCGACAGCCCCCCAGCCGCTGCCGGGGGCTTTTTGATTTGGTGATTTGGGAATAAATTCGTTAATTTGCAGTGGCGGCGCTGTGCCGCGGAGACAAAAATCAGCATCAATGACCAATAGCGAGATACGCATAGCTTTTTTCCCGGGGTCGTTCAACCCCTTCACCATCGGGCACGCTTCGATTGTCGAGCGCGCGTTGGCGATTTTTGACCACGTTATTGTCGGTGTCGGTGTCAGTGCCGACAAGCCGGCGACCGACATCGGTGAACGTCTTGCCGCCATCAGGCGTTGTTATGATGGGGACACGCGCGTGCAGGTTGTCTCCTACACGGGTCTCACCGCCATCGTTGCCCGACAGCTGGGCGCCACGGCGCTGGTACGCGGCGTGCGCTCGGTCAAGGACTTTGAGTATGAGCGCGATATGGCAGACATCAACCGGCGACTCAACGGCATCGAGACCGTGCTGCTCTATTCGCTGCCCGAACTCTCGGCGATCTCGTCGTCGGTGGTGCGCGAGCTGCAAGCCCACGGCGTAGACCCCGCGCAGTTCCTGCCCTGATGCGCGGTCGGCGTTCATCCACATTTTGTCAAACTTAACATCACAATCAGTTTCATGTCTTTCATCTCACGCACACTCATCGCCGGCGCCATCGCCGTCACCGCCCTCGGCGCCGCGGCACAGGATATGCCCAAATTCACCCCCGACCAGAAGCTCAGATATGCCGAGGCGCTCATCGAAAACTACTATGTGGAGCCGGTCAACGGCGACAGCCTTGTCACCGAGGCAATTGAGGCGATGCTCAAGACCCTCGACCCGCACTCGCAGTATTCGAGCCCCGAGGAGACCAAGGAGCTCACCCAGCCCCTCGATGGCAAGTTCTCGGGCATCGGCATCCAGTTTTCGATAGTCCGCGACACAGTCTATGTGGTGCAGACCACCTCGGGTGGTCCGTCAGAGCGCGCCGGCATCCTCCCCGGAGACAAGATCATCTATGTCAACGACACTGTGTTCACCCGCCCCAAGATGGCAAACAGCGATGTGCTCAAGACCCTGCGCGGTCCCAAGGGCACCAAGGTTGACCTCAAGATATTGCGTGGCGACGATCCCAACCTCATCGACTTCAAGCTCGTGCGCCAGGATATCCCCATCTATAGCGTCGACGCCACATATATGATCGACCCGCAGACGGGCTACATCAGCATCAGCCGGTTTGCCGAGAGCACGCCGCGAGAAGTCGCCGACGCCATCGCCAAGCTCAAAAAGAAGGGCATGAAAAATCTTGTGCTCGACCTCGCCGGCAACGGCGGCGGATACATGGGCGCCGCCCACGAGCTGGCGTCGATGTTCCTCGAACCCGGCGACCTGGTGGTCTACACCGAGGGTTCGGCATTCCCCACCCAGTATCTCACCGTCGACAGCGGCAGCAAGAGCGCCGGCGTAGACCGTCTGGTGGTGATTGTCGACCAGTATTCGGCTTCAGCGTCAGAGATTGTCTCGGGCGCGCTGCAAGACCAGGATCGCGCGGTCATCGTCGGCAGACGCACATTTGGCAAAGGCCTGGTGCAGCGTCCGTTCCCGTTCCCCGACGGCTCGATGATACGCCTCACCACCTCGCGCTACCACACACCCTCGGGACGCTTCATCCAGAAGCCATACGAGAAGGGCCGCGGCGAGGAATACCAGCTCGACATGCTCAACCGCTACAACCACGGTGAGCTCTGGAGCGCCGACTCGATCAAGGTCGACGAGAATCTCAAGTACAATACCCTCAAGAACGGACGCACCGTCTATGGCGGCGGGGGCATCATCCCCGATGTGTTTGTGCCCGTCGACACGTCATACTACTCGACATTCTACCGTGACATTGTGGCAAAGGGCACCCTCAACACCACCGTCACCGACTATGTGCAGCAACATCGCAAGGCATTGCTCAAGGCATACCCCAACGAGGACGCCTGCTCTGCCAAATACGCTGTCCCCCAGTCGCTTGTTGACGAACTGATGGCACGCGCCGGCAGCGACAGCATCAAGATGAAGCCCGAAGACGTCGAGCGTTCGATGCCGCTGATTCGCGCCGTGCTCAAGGGCCTCGTCATCCGCGACATCTACGAGAACGGCAACTACTCTCGCGCCGTCAACCCGCTCAACCCCCTCTACACCACCGCCATCGACATCATCAACGATCCCCGCCGCTACAACCAAATCCTCTCCGGCGCCAGCGAGTGACCCGCTTCCCGTGGGGATTTATTGCGTCACTGACTATTGCGTAACTCTCTATAAAGTCTTAACTTTGTAGTCTAAAACAGAAATTGATATGGCAATGACAATCAACTCATCGCCTGTGCTGACAGGCGAATCAGCAAAAGCTTTTGTTGAGGAGGCCGAACGCAATGGCAAGTTGCCAACGCCAAAGCTCTCTCCCGAACGCGAAGCACAGATTGCTGAATTCCTTAGAAAATCGCGCGAGTTCATTTTTCCTCCCAAGGGTAAGAAGAAATGAATCAAGATGAAAGATTCATACTTGAACGCGATGCAGTGATGCGGCCTTACACGGCTGACGTCGCTGCATATTGTGCGCCCTTTTCATGCGAGGATAGCGATCTTGATGAGTTCTTCTCCAAAGATGCATTTCTTTACGAAACAGAATTATTGGGGAAAACCTATGCGTGGATTAATATAGCCGATCCATCAAAGATTTTGGGTTTGGTAACTTTGGCAAATGATAGTGTCAAAGCACAGTTTATCGCTAATTCAGCCCGCAACCGTCTGCAGCGTAGTATTGCAAATGCCAAACGCGGGATGAATTATCCCGCTGTACTTATTGGACGTTTAGGCGTATCTTCAGAGTACCGCGGTAAGGGTCTCAATATAGGAAGTCAGATTCTCGATTTTATTAAAGGGTGGTTTCGTTCTTATGATAACAAAACGGGTTGTCGTTTTATCGTTGTAGATGCCTACAACAACACAAAGACCATGCGTTTCTATGAGAAAAATGGGTTCAAGCCCTTGTATAAAACCGAGCAAGAGGAACGTTTGTTTCTGGAATTAAATCCTGAGGATCCTTTGGAAACACGTTTCATGTTCTTTGATTTAAAACTTAAATAAAGAAATACACTTAAATATGTACTGGCTGTATCCATGCCATCTGTCTTTCTGGCAATAAGTAGACTGGATAAGTCAGCAATTTCAGGCTTATTTAAGACCGGGAAACGCTGGTAGAATGCTGGTAAAAAAGGCGTGATATTTTGGTATCTCGGAAAATTTGGTTAATTTTGTAGCCGAAAGGCATAAGCCCCCATCACACGGAAGGTTGGATGAGTGGTTTAAGTCACCACCCTGGAAAGGTGGCAAGGTCGTTTTTGGCCTTCGAGAGTTCGAATCTCTCACCTTCCGCCCCAAGCGGCAGCCCAATAGGCTGCCGCTTTTTTTGTACCCGCTATCGATACGCAGCCCTTGGATAGGACGGATAACTAAAATAGCATGTATGTGTCTCGTGGAGAATTCAAGATAATCAGCGATTTTCAACGTCGGAGACGTTGACACCATTGGAAGCGCCATGTTGGACGGCGTGAAGGACATCATATCAATGCGCTATGTCGGAGACGTTGCGCGGTATTCGCACAGTTTGCCGGATGAGCCAAAACCATGGCGTGGTCGCGATGTCAAATGGATTGTGCCTGTGTCAGGGTATTATTGATTGTGCCCAGGCTGGGATGTCGTTGGTGTATTTTTTGACGAGTTTTCCGTTGGTAAGCCTAAAGAGGATGCGTGCGTCTTGGTTTTCGGTGGAATTGTCGTAGACATAGAGTCTGTCGACGACCGAAGCGATGGTGGTGCAATTGGCAATGGATTTGGCGTGTCTGGAGATGATTTTTGATATGGGAACATCGTGACCACCTTCGATAACTCTCTTGGCTATTCGCGCCGCGTTTATTTCAGGAGTTGATGTTGAGATAAAGAATAGTCTTACAAAGTAGCCCGCTCTCTTGGCGCGTAACAGGAATTCTACTTTGTCATCAGCTGAAAACACTGTTTCAAAGACAAAACTTCGTTTCTCAGCGAGACATGTTTCTCTGAGATCGGCGCAGTAGTTGGCGGCTTTCAGCACAGCTTCGCGCGAGTTCCAATCGCCAAAAACGTCGCGAGCTACATCATCGGGATTGATGTATGTAGTGCCCTCAGACCATTCGTGGTGAAGAAATTTCTGGGTCACAGAAGTCTTGCCGGAGCCGTTGGGACCGGCGATGATGATGAGCTCGGGTTTGTGGAGGGTGTTAAGCATTTGAAAGGGCTTTGATCTGTTCTGCCCACTTGGCCTTTGTTTGCTCGGTGAGCTCGCGCAGATGGGCGAAGTATTCGTCGTGGGCTTTCTGATATTTTTCGATGGCGGTAGCTGTCACCTCCGACATTATTTGCTGGAGCATTTCGTCGGTCGGTTCTTCGTTGCGCCCGAAGCGATATGAGTTGATGTCCGTTTCTGCCATAGTGGTGTCTTTTGGTGCAAATATAGTGATTATTCGTAAATTATCAAAGCGTTGAGTGCAAAGATGGCGCTATGATGGGGGATGAAAGCAATAGCCACGACAGCGGTTGGCTATCGTGGCTATTGGTGTGCGGTTGGGGAGGAGTGGGAATTACTCTTCCTCGCCGAGTTCGTCGTATTTTTGATAGAGGAAGTCGTTGTAGGGGAATCGGGTGAGGTGGACTTCCTTGGCTTTCTCGTAGATTTTCTCTTTGAGTTCGTCGATGTTGATGTTCTTTTTGGCTGAGACGAAGACGCAGTTTTCGCCCATTCGAGCCATCCACGTCTCCTTGAGTTCGTCGAGCGAGATGTTTTCGCGGGTCTTGGGAGTGAGGTCGTTGTCGTCCTTGGGCTGATAGGTGAATGCGTCTATCTTGTTGAACACAAGGATGGTGGGTTTGCTGTCGCCCTGGCATACGTCGCGCAGGGTCTTGTTGACCACGTCGATTTGTTCCTCAAAGTTGGGGTGCGAGATGTCGACGACGTGGAGCAACACATCGGCTTCGCGCACCTCGTCGAGGGTCGACTTGAACGAGTCGACGAGGTGGGTGGGGAGCTTGCGAATGAATCCCACGGTGTCGGTGAGCAGGATGGGTAGGTTGTCGATAGTGATCTTGCGCACAGTGGTGTCGAGTGTGGCAAAGAGCTTGTTCTCGGCAAACACGTCGCTCTTGGCGAGGAGGTTCATGATGGTCGACTTGCCCACGTTGGTGTATCCGACGAGCGCCACGCGTGTGAGTTTGCCGCGGTTTTTGCGCTGTATGGACTTCTGCTTGTCGATGGCCTTGAGTTCCTCCTTGAGACGTGCGATTTTGTCGAGGATGATGCGTCGGTCGGTCTCAATCTGCGTCTCGCCGGGACCGCGCATGCCGATGCCGCCGCGCTGTCGCTCGAGGTGGGTCCACAGACGGGTGAGTCGCGGCAGCAGGTACTGATACTGGGCGAGTTCGACCTGGGTCTTGGCGTTGGCGGTCTGTGCGCGTCGGGCGAAGATGTCGAGGATGAGGCTTGTGCGGTCGAGGATTTTGACCTGCAGTTCGCGTTCGATGTTCGACACCTGCTTGGTGGTGAGGTCGTCGTCAAAGATGACCATGCCTATCTCGTTGTCCTCGACATATTTCTTGATTTCGTCGAGTTTTCCCTTGCCGACAAAAGTGCGGGTGTTGGGGTAGTCGAGTTTCTGGATGAACGTGTTGACTGTCACGGCACCGGCGGTGTCGGCGAGAAAAGCGAGTTCGGCGAGATACTCTATGGCCTTGGCCTCGCTCTGGTCGCGAGTGACGAGGGCGACGAGGACGGCGCGTTCGCTGGATTCCTGACTGATGACAAATTCTTTCATCTGCGGCTGTATTGATAGGTGATATTTGGTTATATGATAACGTGTTGAAACGTCGCGGTGTTCACTTGGGGACGTAGAATAGTGTGGCGGCGGGCTTGTCAAAGATTTGGCGCGCCGAGTCGGTGATGTCGCCGGTGGTGAGGCTGAGGTAGCGGTTGATTTGTGCGTCGGCATCCTCGTGGTGCAGCTCGGCAGTGGCGATGGTGAGCGCCTTGGAGAGGTAGTCGAGGTTTGACATCACAAACAGCGAGTGCTGGCGGTTCTTGAGACGCTGCAGCTCGCGTTGGCTGACACCCTCGGTGATCACCGAGCGCGTGGCGTCGATGAGCGTGCGTCGTGCCCGGGCGAGTTGTTCGGGGTCGTCGACGGGGCTGGCGAGGGTGGCGCGGACGATGAACATGCCGCGGTGCTCGCTGCCGCTGATCGAGGCGTCGACGTCGGTGAATGTGCCGTCGCCGTCGATGATGAAGCGGCGGTAGAATCGCGACGCCGGACCCGCCGAGAGCAGGTCGCTGATGGCGTCGGCGGCGGTGTAGCCGATGGTGCCATAGGGGTCCATGAGCCAGGCGATGTAGATGTTGGTCGAGGGCACCGGTCCCGAGACGGTCTTGGTGGCGTCGGCGGTGATGTCGGCGACGGGCGGCAGATTGCGGGGCGGCGTGGGACGCGATGGGATTTCGGCAAACCATTTGTCGCACAGTCGTCGCGCCTCGTCGAGGGTGATGTTGCCCGAGATGGCGAGCACGGCGTTGTCGGGCGAATAGCGCTTGGTCCACCAGTCGTTGACCTGTTCGGCGGTGACCGACGAGATGTGGTCGGGGACTTTGCCGATGACGGGCCACGAGTAGGGGTGCGAGTCGCCATATAGCATGGGTCGCAGGTGGTGCATGGCGTCGCCATAGGGGCGATTGAGGCACTGCTGCTTGAACTCCTCGACCACCACCGAGCGCTGCACGTCGAGAACGCGACCCGTGAGGGTGGGGTGGAGCATGCGGTCGCTCTCGATGAAGAACAGTGTCTCGGCATTGTGGGCGGGCGCGACCTCATAGAAGTTTGTGAAGTCGGCAGACGTCCAGGCGTTGTTGACGCCGCCGGCGGCAGTGAGCTCGCCGTCAAAGTCGGGAACGTTGAGCGAGCCGCCAAACATCAGGTGCTCGAACAGGTGCGCGATGCCCGTCAGCGAGGGGCTCTCGTCGCGCGCTCCGGTATCGTATAATAGATTGAGCGCCACCATGGCAGTCGAAGCGTCATGGTGGTGCACAATCCTGAGTCCGTTGTCGAGAGTGAATCGGTTGATGTCAAACATCAGTTGAGCACTTTCATTGAGATGATTTTGATGTCCTGGGTGGGACGGTCGTTGGAGTCGGTCTGGGCTTTCTCGATTTTTTCAACGACACCCATGCCCTTGACAACTTCGCCAAAGACGGTGTACTGTTGGTCGAGGAATGGGGTTCCGCCGACGGTGGTGTAGTCCTTGATGAGCTGTTCGGGAATCTCGGGCGCCTTGGCGTCGCCAAACTTGGCTTCGACCTGTGCGACGAGCTGTTCCTGCAGCTTCTGGAGTCCGGCGCGGTCATTGTTGGCCTGCATCTGCTGGATTTCTGCCATGTGCTGTTGCACGAGTTTGTTGAACTCAGCCTGCATGGCCTGCATGTTCTGTCCCGACTGGGCTGCCATCTGGCGCACTTCTTGCTCGGTGGCTTTCTTGCCGGTGACGATGTAGAACTGCGAGCCCGACGAGCGGCGTTCGGGGTTGACGTTGTCGCCGGTGCGTGCAGCGGCGAGGGCACCGCGCTTGTGGTAGTGCTTGGGGTAGACGATTTCGGCTGGGATGGTATATCCCATGTCGCCCGAGCCGAGTTGCTGTCCGGGCTTGGCTGTCTTGCTGTCGGGGTCGCCGGCCTGAACCATGAACTGGTCGATGACGCGGTGGAAGAGCGTGCCGTTGTAGGTGCCGTCCTTGACGAGCTTGAGGAAGTTGGCCTGGTGCTGGGGAGTGTCGCCGTAGAGCTTGACGGTGATGTCGCCCATAGTCGTTTTGATTTCGACTTCTTTGTCGGTTGTGGCTGTCATTGTTGAATCGGTTTTTGAGTTAAGCGAGTCGACAGTTTTCTGCGACTCGGCATTTGAGCCTCCGCACGCCATGAAGGTGAGAGCGAGGCCCAATATTGATAACGTTCTTTTAAGCATCGGTGTTTATTGGGTTGGGAGTTTTTATTGTTGTGTCGAGTGGTGGCGCATCATATCGCCCCCGATGGGTATAGGCGCTTGAAGATGCGTCTGAAGTTGTTGTCCGATGCGGCGAGCTCGTCGGCGTGTTCGGCAAAGTCGTCGCCATAGATCGACGACATGAGCTGCATCAGGAAGCAGTGTTCGCGGTCGCGGTCGATGGTGAGCGATACGAGTCGGCGCACGGCGTCTTCAAAACGTTCGCGGTCTATGGCATTGAGAAATCTGGCGGCGCTTGCCATGTACTGGCCGGTGGTGTCTACGTCGCTGAGGAGGTCGATGAGCGTGTCGACTTCGAGGGTCTCGTCACCGACATTGTTGGCGAGATACTCGTATATTTCCAAGCCGTCTTTGTCGGCTTTGAGTTTTGAGAGTTCTTGGTTTGTCATTGTGGTGTGTGTTTGGCGAGGGATAAGCCCCGTGGCCTTAGTTTTTGGCAAATATACACAGATTTTTTATTTTCACCAAATTTGTGTGCAAAGAACGCCGGGCAGAGCACTCGGAGTACTCGGAGAACTCTGATGGCTTGGAGGGGGCGGAGGGGGTGGAGTGGGTGTCAACAAAAAACAGGGCTGTGTCCGGTGGACGCAGCCCTGTGTGTGGGTTGGCTTCAGGCGCGGGGATTAGTCCTCGTCGCGGGTGAAGTAGAGGATGTTGTTCTTGACTTTGTTGTCGCCCTTGAGGAGGTTGAGAGAGGGTGAGGTGTAGGGCTGGGGCTGACGTTGGCCGGTCTGGGGGTTGATGGCGTCGAAGTCATAGAATGTTTCGGTGAATGCACCAAAGTTCTGGTTGGCAAACGAGCGCATCTCTTGTTTGGCGTCAAATTCGCGGCCGGGGAGGTCTTCAACCTCGGTCACCTGGATGACATAGACGGCGTTGTTGGTGGCGAAGGGACCCACGAGCTGGCCTTTCTTGGCGTTGGCGAGCTGTGCGGCGAGCTTGGCGTCAACACCGGGCTGGCTGAATGTTGCCGAGCCTTCGCTGACCGACGAGCCCATCACCTGAGCATATCCGGCGAGGTCCTTGGCTTTGCCATTGTAGTCGTTGACGAGCTTCTCTGCCTTCTTCTCGTTGAGAGCCTGGGTGTGGAGCTGGTCCTTGATGAGTTCCGAGGTGTAGGGGATGTAGTCGCTGTAGAAGTCGTCGACCGCTACGGCGAGGTAGTATTCGCGTGTGCCAAACTGCTTGTTGGGGTTGTTGAAGGTGAAGACGGGCGACACCTTGCCAGCCTTGGCATCGAGAGCCCACTTGACGGCGGGACGCGATGAGGATGCGCCGGCGATGTATTCAGAGGGCGACACGAGAGCGCGCTGCACGGTGTAGCCTTCCTTGGCGGCGTTCTCGTTGAATGCCTTGGCGGTAGAGTTGTTGGCTACGAACGCGTTGAGTTTTTGCTTGATCGAGTTGATTGTTTCGGTCGAGGGCGAAACTTCGAATGTCACAGTAGCGAGGTCGTAGACCTTGACGGGTGCGGGACGGTCGGTGACCATGAGTGCAACCGACTGCAGTTCCTTTTTGCCGCTCTGGTCAACAACGACGCTGTCAGAGAGCATAGTCACCTGGTTGACGGGAGTGTTGAGGAGTGCTTTGCGGAACACGCTGTCGATCTGTTCGCCCTGGTGCACCATCGAAACCTTGGCGTTGGCGTTGCGGCCAGCCTTGTCGTTGAAGTTTTCGGCGGTGAGGGTTGCAAATACTGTATCGTTCTTGGCATCGAGGGGGATGACGCTGTAGGTGATGCGGTCCACCTTGCTTTCGATGTTGTTGACTTTGACCATGGTGTAGTTGCCCATGCCGGAGTTGAAGCGTTCAACCGATCCGACGGTTGCGCTGTCGAGCTTGTTGAGGATCTGCATGAGCTGGGGATCGCGCGACTCCATGATGTCTTCGCGGGTGACGGTAGCCTCGCTGATGAGGAATCGGCTGTCCTTGCGGGCGGCGCTGACGCCTTCGTCGTTCTTGAGGCCTACATATACGTTTTCGACAGCCTGCTGAGCTTCGAGGAAGTCGGCGTCAGAGGGCATGAAGTCGATTTTGATGTAGCTGATTTCGGCAGACTTTTCGTCGAGGCGATATTTGCCTTTCTGAGCGTCATAGACTTTTTTGAGGTCGGCGTCTTCGACTTTCACCTCGTCGTCCTTGACGTTCATGATGCCTTTGGCTACATAAGAATATTTTGTTGACTTGGCCTGGTTGTCATACATTGCGCGTGCATCGAGCTCGTTGCCGGTGTAGAGGCCCTGGAGCATAGTCATGTACATTGCCTGGCTGAGCTGACGGTCGAGTTCTTGCTCGGCTGTAGCCCAAGTGGCGGTGAGGATGGCAGCGCTCTGCTCGTCGATGTTGAACTTTTTGGGGTTCTTCATCGCGTCAAAGTAAGCCTTCGAGTCGGTGATGCCGTATGCCATGAGCATCTGGGGATTGATGCCGTTGGTGGCTACCGCCTGGCTGATGAGCATGTTGCCGATGTCGCTGAGCATGATGTCAGACACGGTCTTGTCGGCGAGCTTGACGCCGAGGTTTTCGTATTCCTTGGCGAGAAGGCCTTTGACGAGGAGCTCGTTGACAGCGTCTTGCTCGACTTGGTCGCGGTTGTAGCCGGCGTCAACGTTGCGGTATGCTTCGTCGACTTTCGAAGTAAGATTCTGATAATCGGTAAGATCGGCTTTGGCGCCGTTGACCTTGGCAATGGTTGTGCCAGGGCCGAAGTAGGAGCGTCCCGATGTGAGGAAGTCTCCCATAATGAAGGCAAGAAGGGCGATGATAATGATTGTGAAAAGGAGCACCGACTTGCTTCTGATTTTTTCTAAGGTTGCCATTGATATTTTATAGTGTTTAATTTTGAATTTTCAGATTCCGATGGTTCTGATGATGAATTGTTTTTTTATCGCGCAGGGTTGGCTGGTAAGCTTTTTCGCAATAATCGCACAAAGATACGATAAATTCGCAAATATTCAAAAAAAATTGGCGATTGCCTGAAAAATCACTGAGTGATAGGGCGCTTTGTAACGCAAAACGGACGCGCCGAGGTGTCGGCGCGCCCGATATGGGGATGATGGCGTGATGTCGTCAGAATTTGTAGCTGATGCCAATCGAGGGAATGAAGGCGTGCAGCGTGTAGTCGGCGGTGAAGGTAGTCATCGAATCGCCGGTGGGGTTCTTCATCTTTTTGATGAAGTCGTCGTAGCGGCCGGTGGCATTGTCGGCGCCAAGACCGGCTACATACATGCCGGCGAGGTCGATAGACACTTGCTTGATGGGGCGGAACGAGAAACCGATCGAGGGGATGATGCGGGTCATGCCGGGGGTCTCGGGGTTGTAGTAGTCCTTGTTGACGGGAGTGGTGTCGATCATCATACCGCAACGCACGTCAAAGCGCTGTGTCAGACCGTACTGGGCACCAAGGCGATAGGTCATCGAGTTGTGGTAGTCCTTGGTGAGGCTCTGGTTGAATGTGGGTGCGCTGGCAAATTCGATTTCGAGCGACTTGTAGGCGCTCCAGCCGGTGAGCTGCGCGTCGACGGCGAGGGTCAGGCGCGAGGTGGGTTTGTATGCCGCACCGATGCTGAGCACGTAGGGGGCGGGCATCTCGGCGGCGAAGTTTGACTGGTTGATGACGCCAATCTTCTCCTGGAGCACAGCTGCTGCCATGTTGTCGGCGTATGAAACTGTGGCGGTACCTGCCTTGACTTTGAGGCTCTGCTTTGAGCGGAACGACGCGCCGACGCTCCACTGCTTGTTGAACTCATAGAAGACGCCGACGTTGAATCCGACGGTGACTTGTGATTTGCCGGTGAGGTTGACCGACGCGGGTGTGACATCGCCAAATTGGTAGTTGATGCCCTGAGCGGCGAGGAGTGCGTCCATGCTTGTTGACGAAACGAGTCCCTTGTTGAGGTTGACGGTAGCCCATGTGACCATGAGGCCGGCGCCGATGGAGAGTTTGGGGGTGATTGCCCATGCAACGGTGGGTTGCACGGTATATGCTGCGAGTTTCACCGACTGGTTGAGGGTCGAGCCGGGCCAGTTTTCGGTCCAGTTGATGCCGCTGCCATAGGGGGTGTAGAACGAAACACCAGCCTTGAGGTTCTTGTAGATCGAGAAGGCGGCGCCAAAGCTCATGGGGGTGCTGGGATCGTTGGCGGTGTGATAATCCTTGCCCTGGTAGGTTGCTGTGCAGCTCGAGAAGATTGCTGTGAAGTTGCCCGAGAGGTCAAAGCTGTTGTTCATGAACGCCATGCCGGCGGGGTTGAAAATCATGCTTTCCGAGCCGAGTTTGAGGGCAGTGCCGGTATGTCCCATACCGTTTTGTTTTGCACTGAGTGTGTTCACCTGATAGCCCTCGGCTGAGGCGGTAGCTGCCACCGCGATGGCGACAACTGCTGATAAGAACTTTTTCATTGTCTATTTTTTGTGATATGGATTGGTCGGCAAAGTTACGACAATTTTTTAAAATTCCTAACCATGTCTGCCCAAATGCCGTGAGTTATAATGGATTAATTAGCCCCCTTTGTAAAATTTAACCAAAAAAGAGTCTGCCGTACTCGACAGACTCTTTAAATATATATAAATGTGACAGGTGTGTCTTAGAGGGCGAAGGCATCGCGCACCTTGTCGACCATGTCGGTCTTTTCCCACGAGAAGAGCTCGACCTCGACGGGAGTTTTCACGCCGGGAGTGAACTCAAATTCCTTGACGACTTTGCGGGGCGTGCGTCCCATGTGTCCGTATGATGCTGTCTCCTCATAGATGGGTGTGCGCAAGTTGAATCGGGTCTCGATGGCTTTGGGGGTCATATCAAAGAGAGCGGCTACGCGCTGGCTGATTTCGCCGTCGGTCATATTGACGTGTGCTGTGCCATGGGTGTTTACGGTGAGGCTCACGGGCTGAGCGACACCGATGGCGTATGCCACCTGCACCAGGGCGCGGTCGGCTACGCCGGCAGCGACGAGGTTTTTGGCGATGTGGCGTGCTGCGTATGCTGCCGAGCGGTCGACCTTCGAGGGGTCTTTGCCCGAGAACGCGCCGCCGCCGTGGGCGCCGTGTCCGCCGTAGGTGTCGACGATGATTTTGCGTCCGGTGAGTCCGGTGTCTCCGTGGGGTCCGCCGATGACAAACTTGCCGGTGGGGTTGACGTGGAGCTTGAAGTCGTCGCCCAGCAGGTTGCGGAGTTCGGCGGGCATCTGTGCCTTGACGCGCGGGTTTACGATCTCGGCGACGTCGCGGCGTATGG
>X1_Eurasian_Beaver__coassemble_28_pt1 | contig 21962 bp, 16 predicted proteins | sample X1_Eurasian_Beaver__metabat2_high_PE_005 | metagenome-assembled genome bin X1_Eurasian_Beaver
CCTGTCGCACGATGATGGCGGCAGACGGCGGATTATGGCGGTTGAGGCGGTGACGCTGTGGCGTCAGAGCTTTCTCAGCGTTTTGAGACTTTTGGCGACTCTACTATTTTTGGTTTTGGAAGATTTGTTTTTTGTGGAATTGGTTTTTGAAGACTTGTCTTTGGTGGACTTGGTGCCCGACTTTACTGCGCCTTGCGATTCATGTAACTTCTGCAACTTGTCACGCTGTTCCTGGCGACGCTGTTTGGTGATTTCAACCGGGTCTCCGCCCTTTGAACGGACGGGGTGGAAGCTCACTTGGTTGACATACGCCGGTTGGCCGGTGTAGGGGTCAACGATGGGTCTGGATCTGAAATCCGTACCTATGGACCTGTAACCCACACGCGTTCGTTGTAGGAGTGGTTAAGGATTTCAGCTATTTCCAATGACGGGACAAATGAAGCATACCCATGTACAGGGGAGGTCCAGTCTGTCTGATACCAACCGATGGTGTGGGCATAGGTGCTGTTGTAGGCAAGATCGAGAACGAGCTCGATGGGACAAAGCTGATTGGGAGCGAGGGTGGTCGCGGTGGGACCGTCGAGGAGTCCGATGGCGTTCAAGAACGCTACCGGCTCGACTGCCCAATCCTTGAGCTGACCCTTGTCAGTGTATTTGTCGAGTTTGGAATCATAGTCAGTATAGGCGAGTTCAGAATTTTCCTCAACATAGGTGAGGGCACGGCGGATGACGGTTGCCATCTCCTGGCGCGTGACCTTGGTGTCGGGCTGGAGCTTGCCGTCGGCAAATCCCTCGGTGAGACGCATCGTGGCAGCCTTGAGAGCGTAGTCGTCATTGGCGTCAGAATAGCTCTTGCCCGACGCCTTGGGCACGCTCTTGCCGGTGAGTTCTTCGGCGAGGCGGACAGCCACCGACAGCAACTGCCGGCGAGTGGCGGTGACGGTGTAGTCGTTGCCCAGCAAAGGTTCGTCGATGAGGTTGACACAGAGAGCGAAGTTGACCCCGCTCTGCTTGTCCTTCGAGACCTTGGCGGTGGACTTGGCGGGCATGGTGTACATGCCATATCCCCACTTTTCTTCACTGCTCACCTTGGCTATTTCCTCGAGACGCTTTGCCTCGCGGGTACGGAATTCCTTGGTTTTCTCAAGGGTAGATGAAGGGTCTATATCAAGGAACGAGGATGGCTGCTGTGGTATTTCTCGCTTTTACCACACCATACACAACCTTTCCAATAGATGTGCTGGCCGGCGACATTGGTGCCGACATAGTGGTCGTCGTCGGCAATATAGAGCTCGTAGTTGTGACCGATAAAATCGTTGGGATCAACGCCAACGGTCGTGCCATCCATTTTGAGTTTGCGGAACACGTGCTTGGGATTGCGTTCACACTCGCCGCAAAGTGTACACGAATAGAAGTATTTTGTATCGTGGTCACAATTGCCGTATTCATAGGCACGGTCGGCGGCTTGAATTGTGGCAGTGAAGACGTGCTTTTTGCAGATTTTGTAGGTATCGTTTTTAGCCATCGCGTCACGCACATTGCCGCGGTAGGCCCTGATGCTGTAGACGGGTTGTATCTTTGTGCCATTGAGGTATTCCTTCACCGCCTTGAGCTGCGCCTCAGGCACAAAAATGGTGGTGTGATGGGTGCAGGGGCCAAGACTTGTTTCCACGTAATACTGGTGAAAGATATAGTTGGGGAATACCGGCGAGAGCATTTTTTTGTATATCCTGAGCAGTATATCCGCGGCATCCATTTCATTGGATATCCAGAGTTCCTCAATGCGATCCATGCCTCTTACAATCATATGAATGCAGTCCTCCATTTGGTAGTCTGAATACCCCTCACCTTGAAGAAGCACCTTGTCTACATTGTGAGCGTATATGTCCCTTTCTCTCAATATGTCGCCAAGAGACTTTTCTGTGGTAGATTCGATGAGGCCGCTCCGGTTGTTTTCAAAGAGCAACGAGTCGGCGTATTTCTTGCCAAAGAGATAGGGTGTGGAACGACGTACCTTGATTTGGTCGTAGAAACGCTGGGCGCCTTTTTCGGTGATACTGTCTGACAACTCGCCGGGGACTGTATAGTTGAACACACAGCGGGGCGCGATGCCGGTGCTCAGCTGCATCGTTGTGGGGATGCCGTTGATGGTCAGTGTAAAGTCCTTGACATGATATGCGCCGTTTTGCAATGAGTTGTTGGCATAGTAATCCTTGGTTTTGTGAGTGAAAGTAATGCTCATAACGGCACGATATGTGTAACCTGCCTGGAACGAGTAATCGCCCTCAGATTCTCCAAATGTACCGTCCCAACTGATATTGCTAATGACGACATCATTGCTTGCCGCCAGGTCGCCATAGGCGCTCTTGGCAGAGATAAGCTTGGGCTTGAATGCACGTTTGCCGTCTCCGGGACAGGGCAATTCCACCTCGAGCTCCAACTTTTTCAGAAGGATGTCTGCTGCTTGCGACGGCACCGCGGATATCATCGCCAATATCCACAGCATGGGGTATAAGACTGTCTGTTTCTGTTTTTATACTATTGTTTTTAAGATAATTACGGCACGGATAGGCCTCATGGCAGCCCACAAATATGTTTTCACAGGAGGAGACAATGATTGGTCATTATCGATGGGGGCAGGGATGGTATTCAGGGGCACTATTCGAATCAAAAACCAAATTTAGCATTTATTTTCAATGTGTGCAAACATCCCGCCGTAAAAACATCGGCTGAATTTTGTTTTTGCCATTAACGAAAAAAAACGTACTTTTGCATTAACGACAAAAATCTAACCAATCCATCACCACAATGAAAATCAAAACACTCTTGCTGGCGGCGCTCGTGCCTCTGATGTGCAACGCCGCCGACGTCACAACAGTAAAACTATGGGAAAACGGCGCGCCCAACAGCAACGGCCTCACCCAACGTACCGAGGAAAATCACCGATATGTCTACGGCGTCACCGACAGCGAACTGCAAGTCTACCTGCCCGACAAACCCATCACCGAGAAACTGGTGCTCATCTGCCCCGGCGGAGGATACAAATTTGTCTCGATGCTCTACGAGGGCAACAAGGTCGCCGAATGGTTCCGCGACCAGGGCATTCCCTCGGCGGTGTTCCTCTATCGCCTCCCCAACAACAACAAGGAGATTCTCACCTCTGACGTCGAACGCGCTTTTGACATCATCAGAGAAAACGCCGACAAGTGGAAAATTTCGCCCGACAGCGTGGGCTTGATGGGATTCTCGGCAGGCGGTCACCTCGCATCCTACTACTCAAACGTCTACAAGCCCGGCAATCGCCCCGCGTTCTCGATTCTCATCTATCCCGTGACGACTTTTGACGAGGATATCGCACACTCAGACACTCGCTGGAATTTCCTCTCTGACGTCAATTCCAAGCAAGAAGAAGCCGCCTGTTCGCCACTCAACCTCGTCACCACCGACACCCCGCCGACATTCATCGCCGTTAGCCGCAACGACCGCCTATATCTCGACAGCGAGCTATACCGCGGGGCACTCGACGCCAAAAAAGTTCCACACCTGTTCCTCGTTTTCCCCTCGGGAGGCCACGGATGGGGCATCAAGGAGTCGTTCCCCTATCGCGACGCTTGGCTTTCGTCGCTGCGCTCATGGCTCATGCAGCTCAAACCCGCAAAAAAGTAACCACAGCAATAGTCTCGGCTGATATTGTCTCATGGCTGTATCAGCCGGGCTTTTTTACTTTGATATGACTCGCAAAAACAACCTAAAACACAAGATACTTATGAAGAAATTTGTTCTACTCGTGCTGACATCACTCGCCATGGTGTCGACATTCGCTCAAGACCGTGCCATCGAAATCAGAAACAAACTGATCAACCGCGACCAGTCGTCGGTAATCGTGGCAGCTCACCGCGGCGACTGGCGCAATGCCCCCGAGAACTCACTGGCTGCCATAGACAACGCCATTGCAATGGGTGTTGACATCGTCGAACTCGACGTGCAGCGCACCAAGGACGGCGTGCTCATCCTCATGCACGACGGATCGCTCGACCGCACCACAACCGGCAAGGGCGCCATCGCCGACACAACATGGGCATACATCAGCACCCTCAAACTCAAGAACGGTTGCGCCATCCGCACCATACACGACGTGCCCACCCTCGAGGACGCGCTCAACCACGCCAAGGGCAAAATCATGATCAACCTCGACAAAGCCGACCGATACTTCGACGAGGTCTACAAACTCATGCAGAAGACCGGAACCACCAAGCAAATCATCATGAAAGGTACAAAACCGGCAGAAAAAGTCAAGGCGCAGTTTGGCAGCTACCTCAACGACGTGATCTACATGCCCGTCGTCGACCTCGACAAAGACAACGCCGCCAAACAAGTCGACACCTTTGTCGCCGACATGAGCCCAGTGGCTTTCGAACTCCTCTACAAAAACGACAGCAACACACTGCCCATCAAGCTCAAGCAGACTCTCGACGGCCACGCGCTGATCTGGTACAACACCCTGTGGGACACCCTCGTTGGCGGCCATGACGACGACGCCTCGCTCGTCGACCTCTCCACCGGCTACGGCTACGTCATCGACACCCTCGGCGCCCGCATCATCCAAACCGACCGCCCCCAATTCCTCCTCAACTACCTCCGCTCCCGCCACCTCCACGACTAATCCCCCACCCCCAACAGCCTTCACTGCCATCACAGCGCAACATCACAGCCATCTAGTGATATTGCGCTGATTTTTTGGTGGGGGAGGGAAATTGTGGTAAATTTGTGCATCATGAGGAAAGAACTGATTTTAATGATGGCGGTGCTGGGGGCTGAGGCTCACGCTGGCACCGCGATTCTGCGCGACGGTGTGCTGTCGATTGACACCGATGGCGTGGGCGGTGACCGCATGGAGTATGTCTTCGAACGATGCATGGCCAACAAGCTGTTCACGTTTGCCAGGGTCACGCTCAATGGCAAGGTCGTCAACAGTGCCACGAGCGACAACATTGGGCCGTTTCTGCTCGAGGGTCGCGGATGGACTGGCGGCAATCACCTGCTCGACAACGGCAAGCCATCTGCCGAGACGATGTCGGTATCAATTGCCATGGGCGGCCGTATGATGGTCGACGGTGACAGTCTGGAAATGACGGCACCCATTGTCGTCGACGTCACCAATCGCTTGGTCGACCCCGCGCAGCCTGACTCGACATTTGCCATCGAGAGAGTGCGATATGTCGTCGCCGGCAACAGCATCGACGTCACCGCCAGCCACAAATTCGAGAATGCCTCGCCGATGAAGATCGACCGCTACTATGGAATGCAGTCTATGATGAACGGCGAGACCGAAATCAAAACTCCCGCCGGCACGTGGGGAGAGTGGGCTCCGGTATCGTCAATCAACCGCTTTGCCAAGTCGTCGGCGCCGCATTTCACGACATTCCTCGAGCGTATGCCAGAGGCTTGCCAAGTGACATGCATGCTGCCCGAAGGCTTGGGCACACGCACAATGGTCGATGACGATGACGTGGTGTTCATTGGCAACTCGTGGACAAAAAGTTATCACAAAATCATAGGCAATCGCACCGTCAGCAACGGCGACACCACGACATGGCACGGTGTCTACAGCTGGCTCAGCGATGCGCCATCTACCGTGCCGGGTCAATCGGCATGGGTGGGTACACTGAACGGCGTCCCCACTCTCTTCTTTGCCGACTCTACGGGGCTTGAAACATACACTATAACCCACTAATCAAGTACAATAAAAGCCGAGGGCGCGCAAATCACGATGGGTTTGCGCGCTCTCGCTATATGTTTTATTGCTAAAGATCAGGATTGACTGGCAGCACGGCGCTGTATTGCCTTGGACAGTCGGATGTTGATGAAGATGTAGGCAAGGGCGGCAAGCACCAGCAGAATGTTGATGTTGATGTAGGACGATAGCACGATGAGTATCACCGAGAATACCAGCGACGAGAACACGATTGCCATCATGGCTGTGCGCTGTTTGAGCCCCACGGCGAGGAGTTTGTGATGGATGTGGGTCTTGTCAGGCAAGAAGGGGTTGCGACCGTTGCGAACACGTCCCAGATAAACGCGCACGACATCAAAGCAAGGAATCACGAGCGGAGCGCAAACCACCATCACGAGGTTTTCGTTGAAGTCGAGAATGCCGTTGGGGTTGCTTGCCCAGTCTGCGCAAAGGATGCGTATGCAAAGTATTGAGAGGATGAGTCCAATTGTCATTGTGCCGGTGTCGCCCATGAAAATCTTCTGGTGTTTGTGCACATTGCCAAAGACATTGAACATGAAGAACGGAAGCAACACACCGAATGTGGCGAAGGCGAGCATCGAGAAGATATAGTCGCCGTATCTGTAAAGGATAGAACCATAGATGATCATGGCAATACCCGATAGTCCCGAGGCAAGTCCGTCGATGCCGTCAATGAGATTGATGGCGTTCATGATGAAGACGACCACGAGCAACGTGAAGGGTGCGGCGATGAACATTGGGATATTGTGCAGTCCGAGCACGCCGTGGAAGTTTGTGATGGTGAGCCCCGACATCATGAGCAGGATGGCGCAGACAGCTTGTCCGGCAAACTTGGCGCGGTAACGCACATTGACAAGGTCGTCGGCAACACCGATGAGGTAGATGCCAAAACCGGCGGCACAACAGAAGGCAATGGGAATTGTATTCTCGTATATAGTACTGGCAATCAGAGCTTTGCCAGTTAGAGATTCGATGCCATCAATCAGCGCAAAGGCAGAAATGACGGACGGCAAGAAAGCGATGCCTCCAAGTCGGGGCACTGCTCCATGGTGAATCTTGCGTTCGTCTACCTCGTCAAAAAGGCGGCGAGAGTAGGAAATTTTGAGAATTTGGGGTATCAATAGACCGGTAAATAGTACGCATAAAAGTAATATTGACATAATATTTACGCCCCAGAAAAAATCTGTACTTTGCACTATAATGTTGTTTTGATATGTTAAATGCTATACATGTTGTATGTTAAATGAGTCGAAACCTTATGCAAAGGTACAAAATATATTTGATATTATGTGCCTAATCTGGATTTTGCTCATTCAAACATGTCGTTAAATGTATTAACGGCACTTAACATTGATGGTTCATATAATCATACAAATATTGAAACGTCAGCGTGATGACGTCGCCTCTGCGGCGTCATTCTGAGCTATTGCACCGAGGGAGTGTACACATACGCGCCGAGGTCGGGAGTTGTGCCACGCTGCAGACCGTAGAAGTCTACAGCTGCTTGCGGAGCGGTCAACTCACCGTTGCCGGCGGCGATTGCGGGGGAGCCATCCTTGAGTCGGTAGTCAAAGAGATAGTCCTCGCGCACAGTGTAGTAGAGCGGATCAGAGCCCCAGAGGCAGCCGACAAAGTTGTCATCGTCTGACCCGGAGCTTTTGAAGAGACAGTTTCGGAAGTAGACTTGCGAGTCGGTGAGGTCGCCATGCGAGAACTCGCTGCCGAGGCCATAGACAATGCTGTTGGCAAACTCGGCTTTCATGAGCGGCAAGGTGCTCTCGCCCATCTCGTCTGGGAAGAGGTATTCGAATGTCAGCGCAGGTCCTGAAATGGCGCTGAACAGATAATAGTTTGCAAATGTGCAGTGGTTGAAGACGTGTTCGCCGCCCACCAGTCGTACCAGCCCCGATGCCGCCTCGGCAAACTCGCTGCCGTAGGCGTTGATGCGGGCATTCACAGCATCGAGCACGAGGTCGCCAGAGTTGCGCAGTTGGCTGTTGACAATTGTAAGATCGGGGGTGCCATCCTCGTCGCCATAGACGGTGACGCCATAGACAGTGTTGCGCAACGAGGTATGACTCAATACATTGTCACGCGATGATGGGGTGAAGTAGACGCCTTGCCACTGACGCGACATGAGGTCGAATGTGATGTCGGTGACGACGTTGCCGGTGCGGTCACCACAGATATTCACTGGGCTTTCGCTGGTTCCCTGCGAGTCGAGAGTACCGCGCACGATGAGCCGCGAGCCGTCGTGGAAATACAGTCGGGTGCCTGGCGCCAGCGTCAGTCGGGCACCGGCGGCAACTACCAACGAATCAAAAACTTGATAGGGCTTGGCGCTGTCAAATCGCGTATCACTGTCGATGGTGACGGCGGTGAGACGGTTGACATCCTGCCCCTGGGCATTGACTACGACAGTGCTGGTCACACCGTTGGTCACAAAGTCGATATTGGCGTTGATGTCGAGTGGAAGGTCGATGCCAGCGTTGGGCAACGTGGCGTTGACGAGGATGAAAATCGAATCCTTGGCACGGATTTCGACGTTGTTGAAGTCGCGTCCGCTCATACCATCGACATTGAGGCGAAAATACTGCGCATTCTCCCCCGACAGCGTTATCGAACTGATGTTCATGCCCTTGCTGTGGCGGTTGTGTACGACAAACTTGTGGGTGGTGGTGATCTCCTCGGTGAAGACAACCCCCATCTTGAGAGAGTCGCACGAGAACGCCGGCTGGTCTGAAGGAGACGTGCTGATGCCGTCCTCGATGCACGACCCGAGGGCGATGGCAAAGACTGCGATTATGAGGTGGAGTATGTATCTTGTTTGCTTGAATTTCATCAGGTTTGGAAGTTTATATATTATAAACGTCAAAACCTGCAATTTACTGCAACGCCGGTGTCATCTGCGCAAGTCGTCGACAATAGCGCGCGCGGTGGTGTCGGCGGCATTGCCTGTGCCCAGTTTGCGGCGTATTTCCTCGTAGCCTTCAAGCATCTTCTTGCGCGGTTCTCCGTCGGGCAAAATGGCTACGAGGCTGTCAAAAATGGTATCGGGGGTGCATTCGTGCAACAGTCGCTCGTCGATGACTCGGTGACCGGCGATGAGGTTGGGCAGTGTCACAAAATCGACCTTGAGCAACCGCTTCATGATCTCATAACTCAGACGCGATCCATTGGCACGGTAACACGCCACCTGAGGCACGCGCGACAGAGCTGTCTCAAGGGTTGCCGTTCCAGATGTCACCATCGCCGCATAGCTGTGAGCCAGCAAGTTGAATGTATCGTTACGCACGACGGTGAGATCGGTCAACGAGGCATAGAACTCGTCGTCGATACCGGGAGCGCCGGCAATGACACCGATGTATTGGGGGAATCGTCGTGCCGCCGCCGTCATCACGGCAAGGTTGGCGCGTATCTCGCCACGACGACTGCCGGGCATGATGGCGATGAGACGGCGGTCGCGCAGCTTGTAGCGTTTGAGAAAGTCGGCGCGGCTGTCGGCGTGTGCCAACGCGTTGTCAATCTCCTCGACGCTGGGGTTGCCCACATATGTCACATTGTAGTCATGACGGTCGCGGTAGAAATCGACCTCAAACGGAAATATCACAAACATCCTGTCTATGAGGCGTTTGATAGCACGCACGCGAAATTCCTTCCACGCCCACACCTTGGGCGAGATATAATAGTAGGTCTTGATGCCCAGCTTTTTGGCTGTCTTGGCGACTTTGAGGTTGAAGCTCGGATAATCGATGAGTATCAAACAGTCGGGTCTAAATTCGGCGAGTGCGCGACGCGCTTCGGCGAGATTGCGGCGTATCGTGCCGAGGTTGCGCAACACGGCGCTGAATCCCATGTATGCCATACGCCGATAGTCCACCACCGGCTCTCTGCCCGCAGCGCGCGACATGAGGTCGCCGCCAAGGAACATGAATTCCGCTGCTGAGTCATGGCGTTTGATGGCGTCAATGAGATGCGAGGCATGGAGGTCGCCGGAGGCTTCGCCGGCTATAAGAAAATATTTCATCGCTGAGGGTGTGGATTATCTGAGTTTTTTAAAAAAATCGACCATCAATTGCCTACATTCCGCTTCCCGGACGCCCCAGGTGAGGACGGTCTTGGGGTGGAATGGCGACGATGCCATGATGGTGTGATAGCCGCGTTTCTGGTCGTCGCAGCCCACGACAATGCGGCTGATCTGGCTCCATCCCAAGGCTCCGGCACACATCGGACACGGCTCCACCGTGACATACAATGTACAGTCCTTGAGATATTTGCCGCCGAGGGTATGTGCTGCCTGCGTTATGGCAAGCATCTCGGCATGGGCGGTGACGTCGTTGAGCGTCTGCGTCATGTTGTGTGCCGAGGCAATGACACGCCCACGGTCGGAGACAATGACCGCGCCCACGGGAATCTCACCCTCGCGCGCGGCGGCACGTGCCTCGGCAAGCGCCATGTCCATGTATCTGTTGTCGTCGGTCTCGCCTATCATATCAAGTCTATTGTGAGGCCTTCGTTGGCGACGATGACATTGGGAAATTCCTCGAGAGCTTGCGCCAGATGGGCGTCCTCGTTGAGATACGACTTGGAGAAGTGTCCGAGTATCAGCTGCTTGGCACCAGCCTCGCGAGCTATGCGCGCAGCCTCGCGAGCCGTGGCATGACCGCGGTTTGCCGCCGAGCCGGCTCGGTCGTCGGCATAGGTCGCGTCGTGATATATCACATCGACGCCCTTCACGCTCTCTGCCACACGCGCATCATAGGCGGTGTCGCAACAATAGGCATAGCTCATCGAAGGCGTGGCGTCGGTGGTGAGGCGCGCGTTCTCGATCACGCGGCCATCCTCGGTGACAAAGTCTTCGCCGGCCTTGATAGCCTGCAGACGACTCACGGGCACATTGAAGAACCGCACCATGTCGCCGCGCAGATGACGCGGTTTGGGCTTCTCGACAAACTTGAATCCCACTGCAGGCACGCGGTGGTAGAGCGGAAACGCCTCGACAGTGATGGCATGGTCATCATAGATTATGCCGCCGCGCGGGTCGATGATATTGTACTTGATTTCGTATGACGGTTCACGGCACACCATGTCGAGCACTTGTTTGATGAGCGCTGCGCCCTCCTCAAACACATGCACGGTCACCGACCCCGTCTTCTCGTGCAGCGCAAGCGTTGACAACAGCCCCGGCAAGCCAAGGAAGTGATCGCCGTGGAGATGCGAGATAAACACATCGGTGAGACGCGAGAACTTGAGCCGCTGTCGGCGCATAGACAGCTGGGCGCCCTCGCCGCAGTCAATCATCATCAATCGACCGCGATACTCAATGACCTGGCACGAGGGCAGGTGGCGCAATGACGGAGTGGCAGAGCCACATCCCAATATATTGATTCGAAACTCGGACATGTGCGTTAGAGAATATTGAACGTCAAACAAAATTAGCCATAATTTCTTAATTTCGCAAAAAATCATCCTCTCTCCCGAACTTTTTGTTCCCGACGTTTGTATTTATGATACAAGCAACGATAACAAAGGTGCTTGGACAAAAGCAATAACTGATTACGCTAACCTCCCGCATAACTCAAAAGTTTAGGTTATACAGATTACACAAGTAGAAATTTAAGATAAAAGGATCGCAAGATCCATCATATAGGCACAAATTGATTAGTTTTTCATAGGATTAGATTTTTAAGGTTTAAAAAAATGGTAGTCGTGAGACCCCCATTTTTTTATTGTATATATGCCTTCCCTAAATCACACCCGAAGTGAGCAAATAAGTAAGCACACACACGGCGACCAAGTTGACCGTCATGAAGAAGACGTAGATTGCAAGCGCCTTCCAAAATGGCCGTATAGGGAACGCCTTGAAAATCGCTACGGTAAGCAATACAAAAGCGACGACTATATTCAGAGCCAACGACAAGTTGTGACTAACCAAATCCGTCGCCCGGATAAAGCCGGAGTAGATCAGGAAACTGCATTGCATATAGATGATTGCCACCAGATACTCGGATGCATTGTAGCGACGCCGCGAATAGCGGTGATAGACAAGATAGCAAACAAATGCGGTGACCGAGGCCATCAACAACTTGCTCACCAACACCGACGAAAATATCGAGTTGAGCAACTTGCTGCTCTTGAAAATTACAATACTCGTGGAGTGCGCATCGCCATCAAATATATCGATGTCAAACATCATGTCGAGCACGGTATAGATGACCGAATAATACAAAATCAGCTGGATTACCATCGTCAACGGCTCAGAATACTTGACACGCTTGCCGTTGATATACTCCCTGACCACATCCCACGGATGAATCAACAGCCCCACAAACGTCGTCCAGAAGCCTGGTGTGAGTCGCGCGAAGCTGAACAATATGCTGCGACCAAGCGATTTGTGGCTCACACCCATTTCCACAGCGGTCGACTGCCCACAATTGCTGCAGAAGTTTCCGCTGCATTCATGTCCACAATTGAGGCAAACCTTAGCCTCACCACTATCGCAATTTGTCGTATCCTTATCCATTGCCGTCAAGGTCATTATACGTTTATATATTATTGTGTCTGTTATGTATTTAAGCGTTCCACAAATTTAACAATTTAATCCGACACCAACAAATCATCATGCAAAATCCGTTCAAAAGTATAAATAATTAATGATTCTACGCATCACACTTCTTTTCCATACGTGTCGGCTATGTCGGTATTTTTATTGGACATCAATCGTTTAACATTCGGCATATTTAGCATATGCTAAAAGCCGTTCGGCGTGTCGGAATACGCTGGAGCCGGGACTAAGTCCTTTAGCGTTTGTCATTCAGAATGTTGACTGAATGATGGCGAGTGGACAAAATATAAAATTTGGCGTACATTTTTTCGGTAACGTTGGTTAATAATCTGATTAACACTAAGGTTTTAACCTATTTAGCACTTATTTTTCGTATATTTGTGGTGTCAAAAGAACATCGTTAAGCATCAATACTCTCCTCTCCTCCACCCGAAGTTCATCAGAAGTTCTCTCTTTGGCAAATTTATCGGAAACTACAATTCTAAAATAATGATTAACATGTCTGATTTTACACTCTATCGGCTATATTATTCCTCCCCCCAAAAAGCTACACTGCATACACTGGCAACTTTGCCCTCGACGAAGAGTCGTCAGGGGCAAGGAAACACACGTCCCTGGTGATGCAACACCGGGGCGACCCAAAACCTCAACTATATCAGATTCCTCAAACCTATACTGCGAACAACAAGGCACCTTCATAGCAAACGACCGGCTGACCCCCGGTCAAAATATCAATATTCTCTCAAGAGATGCAGAAAATAGTCGTGAAATAGATTAATTACACCACAGCACAATCATTTTCATAGACATAGATGGATAGCATGAGTAAAAACTCCAGCTGGCAAAAGAGTCCGAAACCATGTCGGGCTCTTTCTTGTTTTCGCCCTTTCTCCCACCAAATTTCAATTTCGCGACGTATTATTAGGTTATTTCACAAATATCTTATAACTTTAGGTCGCCATAGCGTATTCTATGACACATAAATCACAGCTACTGTCCTGGCATAAACATTCCGACCATGTTGCCCAGACATCGAACCTATACGCGTCGATTAGCAAACAACCATTTCATTATTGTCACACCTATGCACAGATTTTCAACCATATGCCTTGCCGCGTCAATTCTGATGCTCGGCATTTCGCTTCCCGTCAACGCACGTCACACCATCACCGTCGAGAAAGGAGAGAAGTGGTGGGGAGGTTTCGTCGCCAAGGGCGTGGAGATGCCCTACAAAGCCGGAGGCGAAACCTACAACCTCAAACTCGTCAATTACAACAACCAGTCGGCGCCGCTGTTGCTCTCGTCGCATGGCAGATACATCTGGAGCGAACAACCGTTTGAATACCGGTTCACCGACGACAACACCATCGAGATTGCCGACGACATCGACATCGATATCACTCGCGCCGGCAAGACTCTGCGCGAGGCATACCTCGACGCATCGGCGCGACACTTCCCGTTCACCGGCACCATCCCCGACGAAATTTTCTTTGCCAAGCCGCAATACAACACATGGATTGAACTCAACTACAACCAGAACCAGCGCGACATCATGGCATACGCCGACTCGATCATAGCCAACGGATACCCCACCGGCATCTTCATGATCGACGACAACTGGCAGCGCTACTATGGCAACTTCGACTTCAAGGCAGAGCGTTTCCCCTCGCCCACCGCCATGTGCGACTCTCTACACGACATGGGATTCAAAATCATGGTGTGGATACCGCCATTTGTCAGCGCCGACAGCCGCGAGGGCAACGCCATGAGATGGAAAGAATACCTCGTGAAAAATGCCGACGACAAACCAGCAATCATCGAGTGGTGGAACGGATTCAGCGCCGCCGTCGACCTCACCAATCCGCAAGCCGCCGAACACTTCCGCGGCAAGCTCCTCGACGCCATGGAGCGATACCACATCGACGGATACAAATTTGACGCCGGCGACATCGAAATCATGTCAAAAGCCCCCTGCGGCTACGCCGACAGCACTGCCACCGACCACGACTACGCACGGCTGTGGGCAGAGTTTGGCGGACAATTCAAATACAACGAACTGCGCTCGGCATGGAAAGCCGGCGGCAAGCCCATCGTGCAACGCCTTGGCGACAAAGACTATGCCTGGCACTCGCTTCACCAGCTCGTCGCCGACGCCATCTCGGCAGGTCTGCTCGGATACGCCTACTGCTGCCCCGACATGATCGGCGGCGGGATGCTCCACACATTCATGAACGCCGACGGCCCCTTTGACGAAGAATTATTCATCCGCTCCTGCCAAATCCACGCCATGATGCCCATGATGCAATTCTCAGCCGCCCCATGGCGCGTGCTGTCTCCAGAAGGCGTGAAAATCTGCGCCGACTATGCCCGACGTCATGCCGACCTCGGCGAATACATCACCGCCGCCGCCCGCCATGCCGCCGCCACCGGCGAACCCATTGTGCGCCACATGGAGTACGCCTTCCCCGGCCAAGGCTTCGAAGAATGCTCCACCTAATACATGCTCGGCGACAAATACCTCATAGCCCCAATGCTCGAGCCCGGCACCACGCGCACCGTCAAGCTCCCCCAAGGCAAATGGCGCGACGATCTCGGCACCATCCACCGAGGCGGCCAAACCATCACCATCAACGTCCCCCTCACCCGCATCCCCACCTTCGAACAAATCTCCAAATAACAGGGAAATAGCAATCTACCTTTGCTATCGCTGCGATATCTCCCGCTAAGACTCATGAAGTCCTGCGTGCTGATATTGAGGATATTTCATTATCATATTTTTTAGTTAAATTTATATAAATATTTGAAATATATTTTTTACCAACTATTACCCCCCCCCCAGTTGTAACATCTTGATTTATTGGGTTTTAACAAGTTGGCAATAATACAATTTTGATGCGAGTGGCGTGACAGATAATTATGGGGTTGCGGCGGCAAGATTTTTGACTTATCTTTGTGATTGATAATACAATATTTGCACGCAAGTACCATGTGAGGCCTTTATTCCTACTACTTAATCAATACTTCCTGCAAGTAATTATCTTTGAAGCAAGTAATTATTCACATTTATAAATTTAAAACCATTATTTCTATGAAACGCAATCAATTGTTCGTTGCGCTGATGTCAGCGGCAGTGATGTCCTCGTGTTCTTCGGAGCTTGTTGTTCCCGAATCCGGCGAGGGTCAGTGCATGGTGACTTTCACCGCCCAACTTCCCGCAAATCTTAGCCGTGCCTATGGCGATGGCAATGTCGCCAAGACTATCAAGTATGCCATCTATGACGCCGAGGCTACCACCATCGAGCCTCTCAAGGTTCATGGAGACGAGGCTAAGACGTATGGCACCTACAATCTTGCCGCCGGTGAGACAACAGCCACAATCACTCTCCAACTCGCACAAGGCAAGAAGTACAATGCCGTATTCTGGGCTGACGCCACCGAGGGTTCACCCTACACATTCAATGCTGACGACGCCACAATCGTAGCAACATATACCAACGCCACGTCGAGCAACGAAAACTTTGACGCTTTCTACGGCAAAGCATACATTGAGGTCGACGGCGCAGCCTCGGTTCCGGCAGAACTCACCCGCCCCTTCGCCCAGCTCAACATCGGCACAAGCGACTATGATGCCGCCAAAGCTGCCGGATATGAAGTGACCCAAACCGCCGTCACAGTATCTGGCGTCAACAAGACCCTTGATCTGCTCACCGGCAATGTTCCAGACAACGAGTCGGCAGATGTAGAGTTCGGCGCCAACAGTCTTGCTTCGGCAGCCGAGTCTGCAGGCGATTTCCCAGCTGGCAGCAACTACAAGTATCTGTCTATGAACTATGTGCTCGTCGGCACCAACGGAATTTCTGCCAACGTGACAATGACGACCTATAACGCCAACAACGTCAGCCAGACATTCACCTATAATGCCGTGCCACTCAAGCCCAACTACCGCACCAACATCTATGGCGCACTGCTCACCAACCCCGTGGACTACAACGTCAGCATCAGCGCCGGATTCGCGGGCACCGAGAACAAAAACGTTGATGTCTGGGACGGCACAAGCAAAACCGAGCCCACATACAACGAAGAGACCAACACCTACGAAATCAACTCGGCATCCGACCTCGCTTGGTTTGCCGACTTCGTAAACAACGGCGGCACAAGCAGCCTGCGCTCGCGCTCGGCTGACGACAGCCACAACTTCTCGCTCAACTGCAGCATCGATCTCGGCGGCAACGCCTGGACCGCCATCGGTACAAGCGACAAGCCCTACACCGGCACCTTCAATGGCAACGGCAACACCATCTCCAACATCCCGTGCAATCTCTTTGGCGTGACCAACGGCGCCTCTATCAGCAACCTCACCGTTTCGCTCTCGGCAAACACATCTGACCAAGAGCTCTACTCGGCATTCATCTACACTGCAACAGCCACTACCATCGACAACATCATAGTCAATGGCGACACCTATTGCAACGCCGGTCTTGTATTCGAGACAGCGGGCGGCAATGACCAGACGACAACCATCCAGAACTGCGTCAACAACGCCAACCTCACCAGTACATTAAAATATGCAGCCGGTTTCGTTGGTAAAGCTTCATCACGTCTTATTATTGACAAGTGCGTCAACAATGGCAACGCTCTTTCTCTTCGCTCCAAAGGTGCCAAGTCCACCGGATTTGTAGCAGTTATAGGAAACGACGTAACCGTCGACATCACCAACTCAGTGAACAACGGTAACTGCGAACTTCTCTCGACCCAAGAATGTTATGCAGCCGGGTTCGGATGCTGGATTTCAGATAACGCCAATTCTGTACTCAACATCAAAAACTGCGTCAACAACGGCAATATCAGCGGCAAGCGCAGCGCTACCGGTTATTACACCATTGCTTGCGGTGGATTCATCGGCAATGCTCTCAAATGCACAATCAACATCGAAGACTCGACAAACAACGGCAACATCTACACCGAAAATGCCGCTACACAACACAACTGCCACGTTGGCGGCATAATCGGCGTTGTAAACGACGGAGGCACTCGCGCTCATCTCACAAACGTGAAGAGCAATGGCACACTCACAGGCGTAATCTCGGACACCTCCAACACCGGCCACGTCAACATCGGCGGGCTCGTTGGCGAACTCCAGAAGAGCTCACTCTATATCAACGGCGCTGAAATCACCGCCAACGTTGTGATGTCGGCAACACAAAACAGCACCGCAGACGGCGGCCCCAATATCCACGCTCTCCTTGGCAACAACCGCGACAAGGTCAACGTTCTCGAAGTCACTGGAGAAATCATCAATAACTCAGCCGTTGAAGTTCTATACGAAGATCCCAAAGAAGATTCCAAATAAGCTTCCCAATCCATAAGAATATCCCGGTGTGTCGACTCCCTGTGGTCGGCACGCTTTTTTGTAGCCTTCACCCCACCCCGCCATCCACAATGAAACCAAAATGAAACCAAAAGCAATGTTTTGCAAGAAAATATTATTTTAAATTTGGAAAATTTAGCGCATTTGCATAACTTTGCACAACCAATATCAGCATATTCAATCAGACACGAGCACATTGCATCAGTCTATATTTAGAGATTACATTCTATACCCAAATTCATTTTCTTATTTATGCCCGGGATTTTGAAGCAATTTAACTAGGGCTACTTTGTTTATTTATGAAAAAACTGTTTACTTCGTGCCTCTTTGCAGGCCTCGCCGGCATTTTGTCGGCAAGCGCAATCGAGGTGGGCGACCAATTCAAAATTGGCGATTTCACCTACGTCGTGAAGAGTGAGAACACGGTGGGATTTTACAAGGCGCCATACGCCACCACCGAGGCAAACCTCACCGAAACAGTCTCGTATGACGGCGTCGACTACACCCTGGTGTCGATCGAACGCGACGCGTTCTACTGGACCAAAATCACAAGCATCGCGCTACCCTCAACAGTGACGACGCTCGAGTATGGAGCTTTCCGCAGTTGCTCCAATCTCACATCTGTCACCATGTCGCCCAACCTCAAGACAATCGGCGACTACGCATTCTCTTCGACTGCCATCTCAAAAATCGACATCCCGGAGGGCGTCGAGTCGATTGGCGCTTCGTGCTTTTTCACCTGCAACTCGCTGACCGACGTCAAGCTGCCTTCAACCCTCAAGAGCATCGGAGCGTCATGCTTCTACAAGGTGCCCTTCACCAGCATCGCGCTCCCCGCATCGCTTGAAACCATCGGCAGAGCAGCATTCTCGACATGCACCAAACTCGCCTCTATCACCATCCCCGAGGGTCTGAAGGAAATCGGCGAAGGCATGTTCTACTCGTGCACCGCACTCACCACCATCGACCTGCCCTCGTCTATCGAGTCCATCGGCGATGAGGCATTCCTGAGCTCGGGGCTCACCGGCACTATCACGCTTCCCGCCAGCCTCACATCGATTGGCGGTGGCGCGTTTGGCATGACCTCTGTCTCTGAGTTCAACCTTGCGTCAGGTTCAAAGTTCCAGAAGGTTGACCAGTGCATCTACAACTCCGACAAGTCGCTGCTTCTTCTGTATCCGCCCAAGTCTGCGAACACTGTTGTAAGCGTTGACAAGGCTTGCCGTGGCACTGCATACGGAGCATTCTGGGGAGGCAACGTCACCAAGGTGACCATCCCCGACGGATTCCGCGCCTTTGATGAATATTCATTTGTCAAATCGTCGCTGGCAGACATCAACCTCCCCTCGTCGGTGGTATTCATCGGCGAACAGGCATTTGCCGGAACACTACTCACCGAGGTTACACTTCCAGAGAACCTTCCTCAATTGCAGGATGCCGCCTTCGCGCAGTCGACGTCTCTCAAGACCGTCAACATCCCCTCTTCGCTCGAATACATCGACATGCGCGCATTCTCTGGCTGCACAGCCCTCTCGACCGTCAACGCCTATGGCATGACACCTCCCGAGCTCGAGGATATATATGAGACATACGAAGGCCAGTTCTACAACATCTCGTCGAGCGCCGTTCTCAACCTGCGCCCCGGATGCACATCGGCATACAGCAAAGCCGGATGGAACTCATACTTCAAGACTGTGAGCGAATCTTTGCCAGCAGTCATCTCCCCCACCGAGATGTCACCTGCCGCCGAAAGCAGCGTGTCGACAATGACCGGCGTCGACTTGACATTTGGCGAGGCTGTCACCGTCGTCAAGAGCGCTCCCGCAGTGACATTGCGCCAGGGTCCTCTGACACTTGGCACACCCACCGGAGCCGCAGTCTCGGTGACCGGATGGATGGCAACAGCCAGCGGCACTACTGCCAAGATTTTTGCGTGTGATGACGACGGTTATACCGAAACCATGAAGCTCGAAAATGGCAAGGAATACTACCTCACCATCCCCGCCGGAGTCTTCAAGAACGCCGCCGGAGAGCTCAACGCCCGGATGTTCATCCACTACACCGGTTCATACACCGAACCCACATTCCAGCCCACATCGGTTGTGCCCGCGTCGGATACCGAACTCGCACAGCTCGAAAACATCGTGCTCAACTTTGACGCCACTGCCACCAAGGTCGGATCAACATTCCAAGGCACAAAGATCTACAAGGGCTCGCTCGTCGATGGCAAGGTCGTAGGCACCGAGGTGACGGGATACGACCAGTGGTATGCCAACGTCAGCGGAAGCAAAGTGACCATGTTCCCCGGTGACGAATACGACGGATTCACAATGCCCGTCAAGTTTGATAAGGGCAACGAATACTACGTTGTCATCCCCGCCAAGTCGTTCCGCAACAGCTCGTCGGTCTACAACAATGAAATCATTCTCCACTACACTGGCTCGTACACCGAACCCGCATACCAGCCCGTATCGGTAGTACCCGCGTCGGACACCGAACTTGCACAGCTCGAAAACATCGTGCTCAACTTTGACGCCACCGCCACCAAGGTCGGCACAACATTCCAAGGCACCAAAATCTACAAGGGCTCGCTTGTTGATGGCAAGGTCGTAGGTACCGAAGTGACAGGATATGACCAGTGGTATGCCAACGTCAGCGGCAGCAAGGTGACAATGTTCCCCGGAGACGAATACGACGGATACACCATGCCCGTCAAGTTTGAGAAGGGCAACGAATATTACGTTGTCATCCCCGCCAAGTCGTTCCGCAACAGCTCGTCAGTCTATAACGAAGAGATCATCCTCCACTACACAGGCTCTTACACCGAACCCGCATTCCAGCCCACATCGGTTGTTCCCGCGTCGGATACCGAACTCGCACAGCTCGAAAACATTGTGCTCAACTTTGACGCCACTGCCACCAAGGTCGGCACGACATTCCAAGGCACCAAAATCTACAAGGGTTCGCTCGTCGATGGCAAGGTCGTAGGCACCGAGGTGACAGGATATGACCAATGGTATGCCAACGTCAGCGGAAGCAAAGTGACCATGTTCCCCGGTGACGAATACGACGGATTCACAATGCCCGTCAAGTTTGAGAAGGGCAACGAATACTACGTTGTTATCCCCGCCAAATCGTTCCGCAACAGCTCGTCGGTCTACAACGATGAGATCATACTCCACTACACTGGCTCGTACACCGATCCCACATTCGATCCCACAGCCATCTCCCCAGCCCAGGACTCCAAGCTCGAGCAACTCGACAACTTCGTGATGACATTTGATGCCACCGTCACCAAGGTAGGCACGACATTCCAAGGCACCAAAATCTACAAGGGCTCACTTGTCAACGGCCAGGTTGTAGGTACCGAGGTGACAGGATATGACCAATGGTATGCCAACGTCAGCGGCAGCAAGGTGACCATGTTCCCCGGTGACGAATACGACGGATTCACAATGCCCATCACCATGATGAGTGGCACAGACTACTATATCGTCATCCCCGCCAAGTCGTTCCGCAACAGCTCGTCGGTCTACAACAACGAAATTATCATCCACTATGCCGGCGCTACCGAGGATCTTAGCCTCTCACCCTCGGCTATAAGCCCCGAGAGCGAAACGGCACAGACCTCGCTCTGCACATTCGAGCTCACCTTCCCCGAAAAGGTTACCACTGTTGGCTCGACCTACGCTTCCACCAAGTTCATGAAGGATAATCCCACCAGCGGCACCGAGCTCAACTCGCACTACGACCAGTGGATGTGCAACGGTTCGGGAAGCACCAAGATCACCCTCTTTGCCGCCGACTACGACGGATACACTTGTCCGCTCACGCTCGAGAACGACACACACTACTACGTAGTCATTCCAGCCAAGGCGTTCCGCAACAGCTCGTCAGCCTACAACAGCGCCATCACACTGCACTACACCAAGGAGTCGCAGAGTGGCGTCGAGACCATCGAGACCGCCGGCAATGACATCGTAGTCCGCACCATAGACGGCAGCATCTACGTTGACGCCGACAGCGCCGATGTCTACACCCTCTCCGGTAGCCGCGTTGCCCATGTCGAAGGCCAGGCTACTATCTCACTCCCCTCGGGTCTCTACCTCGTCCGCGCCCAACGCGGTGACGCCTTCAAGACCGTGAAGCTCCCCCTCTGATCCCACACCGCTAACAGCGTCCAAAGAGTCTGGCATCCGCCAGGCTCTTTTTTTGTGGACATGGCATCACCAAACAAAACAACGACAAGACACTGACACCCAACGACTATGACA
>X1_Eurasian_Beaver__coassemble_29_pt1 | contig 21919 bp, 18 predicted proteins | sample X1_Eurasian_Beaver__metabat2_high_PE_005 | metagenome-assembled genome bin X1_Eurasian_Beaver
CATTTATCTCTACAACGAACAAGGAGGCGTAGTTTTTTTTCTTTTTTTCTAAAAGTTCCCCGAGGCAAAGATTTTTTCTCTCACCACCGGAGCCGCGGTCATGAAGATGAACTTTGAGCTCGGATACCGTCCCGTGACTTTCGACGAGCTCACCACCGACACCGCCTTCTGGCGCGGCTGCGAGAGCTGTGTCAACTACGACATCCTCCAGCGCAACGGCGGCCACAAGTGCCTGTGCGTCGGACTGTTGTACGACCCCGCCGAAAATCCTCCGCGACGCCACCTTGCCAGCGCCAACACTGCGGCTGCGCACACCGAAGTCGCTCAAAATCCTATCAACCAACCTCAAAATATTGAAAAAAACAATATGAACCAGCCCAAAAAGAAAGTGGTCCTCGCATTCAGCGGGGGTCTCGACACATCGTTCGCTGTCAAGTATCTCAGCGAAGAGTGCGGATACGAAGTGTACACCGCAATCGCCAACACCGGCGGCTTTGATGCCCAGGAACTCGAGGCCATCAAGGAGAGAGCTCTCGCTCTCGGAGCGCGCGAACACGCCACTCTCGACGTCACCGACGAATACTACAAGAAGAGCATCAAATACATGATCTTTGGAAACGTGCTGCGCAACGGCACTTATCCCATCTCGGTATCGTCGGAGCGTATCTTCCAGGCAATCGCAATCATCAACTATGCCAAGGAGATTGGCGCCCACTGTGTGGCTCACGGATCGACAAGCGCCGGCAACGACCAGGTGCGCTTTGACCTCACATTCCAGATTCTCGCCCCCGAAATCGAAATCATCACCCCCACCCGCGACATGAACCTCACCCGCGAGTACGAGATCGACTATCTCAAGCGCCACGGATATGTCGCCGACTTCAAGAAGATGGAATACTCCATCAACAAGGGTCTCTGGGGCACCAGCATCGGCGGCAAGGAAACCCTGCACAGCGAGCAGACCCTCCCCGAGGAGGCATATCCCACCCAGATGACTGCCACCGAGCCCTCGCGCATGACCATCGACTTTGAGCAGGGACAGATTGTCGCTGTCGACGGCGAGCGCTTTGCCAACCCCGTTGACGCCATCCGCCGCATCGAGCACATCGCCGGTCCCTATGCCGTGGGCCGCGACATGCACATCGGCGACACCATCATCGGCATCAAGGGACGCGTGGGCTTTGAGGCTGCAGCGCCCATGGTCATCATCGCCGCCCACAAGATGCTCGAGAAGCACACCCTCACCAAGTGGCAGCAGTACTGGAAGGACCAGCTCGGCAACTGGTATGGCATGTTCCTCCACGAGGCTCAGTATCTCGAGCCCGTCATGCGCGACATCGAGGCTTATCTCGACAAGTCGCAGCGCAATGTCACCGGCCGCGTCATCGTGGCATTCAAGCCCTACCACTTCGACATGGTCGGCGTCGAAAGCGACTTTGACCTCATGAAGACTTCGTTTGGCGAATACGGCGAACTCTCGCGCGCTTGGACAGGCGACGACATCAAGGGATTCACCAAAATCATGGGCAACCAGATGAAGATCTATCATGCCAAGCAACAGGCCAACAACAAAAACGACCAAGAGTAAAATTTCATAGACAACCCCACAGAACATCAGGCTAATTGGACCCGGAGAGACCCTGCGACCGGTTAGCCTGATGGCTATTTACAATTCACACGATTTTGCAATGATAAAAGCCGGAATCATTGGCGGTGCCGGATACACCGCCGGAGAACTCATCAGACTTCTCACCAACCACCCCGACGTCGAGATTGCCTGGATCAACTCCACATCCAACGCCGGTCGCAATGTCGCCGACGTGCATCAAGGCCTCATCGGTGAAACAGACCTCAAATTCACCGATACCACCGACTGGAGCGCCATCAACGTGCTGTTCTGCTGCACTCCCCACGGATACACACGCCAGTTCTTCAGCGAAAACGAAATTCCCGACGAGGTGCGCATCATCGACCTCTCCAACGACTTCCGCATCGCCGACGGCACTCACGACTTTGTCTACGGTCTGCCCGAGATGAACCGCAAGCTCATGGTGCGCGGAGCTCGCCACGTCGCCAACCCCGGATGCTTTGCCACAGCAATCGAGCTGGCACTGCTGCCTCTCGCCAAGAACCTGCTGCTCAACGCCCCGATTCATGTCACCGCAATCACCGGCTCGACCGGCGCCGGCGTCAAGCCCGGAGCGACGACACACTACTCGTGGCGCAACGACAACGTCTCGGTCTACAAGCCTTTCACTCACCAGCATCTCGCCGAGATACGACAGACGCTGACAACACTCCAGAACAGCTTCAGCACCGAGCTCAACTTCATCCCCATGCGCGGTGCATTCTCTCGCGGCATCATGGCGGTCGCCTACCTCGACTGTCCCATCGACATCGACCACCTGCGCAAGCTCTACGAAGACTACTACGACGACCACAACTTCACTTTCGTCACCGACAAGGCTCCCGACCTCAAGGATGTTGTCAACACCAACAAGTGCATCATCCACCTCGACAAAATCGGCGACAAGCTCATGATCACATCGGTCATCGACAACCTGCTCAAGGGTGCCGCCGGCACAGCCGTGCACAACATGAACCTGCTGTTCGGTCTGCACGAGCGCGTCGGTCTGCAGCTCAAGCCATCGGCATTCTGACAATCGCCGTATTGTTCACCGCCCCCTCATATCGTCACATACACGCCACACCCGCAAGCTCCCGCCCATGAACGAGAAACTTTCGATAAACCAAACCCAGAAGACGCTCCAACACCTTGCGCCTCAGCAGGTCATGTTTGTCAGGATGCTCGAGATGTCCACGCCCGAGTTTGAGGACGAAGTGAGGCGTGTCGTCGACGAAAACCCCGCCCTCGAGGCTCGCGACAGTGGCGAGAAAGCCGCCGACGAGCCCGATGGCAACCTCACCGACAATGGCGAGGCATACACCGAGAGCGCCGAGGACCTGCAACGCGCCGACTACCGCAACGAGGACGACATCCCCTTCTACCGGCTATCGCAGCAGCGCTCCACCCCCGATGACGACGACTCATACATGTCGATGGACCGCAACGCCGCCGTCGAGTCGCTCGCCGAATCGCTCGAGTCGCAGTTGCGCGACTATGTCCTCAGCCCGTCGGTGCTCACCGCCGCCACATACATCATCGGCAACCTCGACGCCAACGGACGCATGACGCGATCGCTGGCAGCCATCGCCGACGACATCGCCATCACCACCGGGGTCGAAATCGCGCCCCGCGACATGATGGAGGCATTTGAGGTGGTGCGCGGGCTCGACCCGCCCGGCGTCGCCACATTCGACCTGCAGGACTGCCTGCTCATACAACTCAAGCGCCGCGAGCCCAAGACTCTCGCGCTGCGCGTGGCGACAGACATGATCGAGCACCACTTCGACCTGTTCGCCAAGAAACATTTCGACAAGATTTCGTCACGACTTGGCGTCACCGACGATGCCATCCGCGACGCCATCGACGTCATACGCACCCTCAACCCCAAGCCCGGCAATGCCTCTGACAGCGACCGCCGCGACCAGATGCGCCACATCACCCCCGACTTCATCGTCGAGCCACTCGAGAACGGACGGTTCAACGTCTCGCTCAACCAGCGCCTGCCCGAGCTTGCCATCGAAGAGTCGTTTGTCGTCGGCGACAACGTCAAGCCCATGTCCAAGCGCGAAGCCGAGGGCATGGCGTTTGTCAAGCGCAAGAACGACGAGGCGCGGGCATTCATCGCCCTGATACAGCGCCGCTCCGACACTCTCATGTCGGTGATGAAAGCCATCGTCTCGCTACAGCCCGAGTTCTTCGCCACCGGCGAGCAGTCGCGCATCAAGCCGATGATTCTCAAGGACATCGCCGCGCTCACCGACCTCGACCTTTCGGTCATCTCCCGCGCTGCCGGCGGCAAATACGTCGCCACAGGCACCGGAGTATATCCCCTCAAGATGTTCCTCAACGAGCGTCCCAGCGAGGAGAGCGACGTCTCGTCGCACGAAATCCTCGACGCGCTCAAGGACATCATCGATGCCGAAGACCCCAAGAAGCCGCTCAGCGACGAGGCGATACGCGCCGTCATGCAGCAACGCGGATTCGAACTCGCCAGACGCACCGTCACCAAGTATCGCGAACGCCTCAACATCCCCGTGGCTCGACTGCGCAAGGGGCATTGACAACACGACAAGACAAAGCCAGTTTTTTCAAAATAAAAATCTCAAATGACCGACAACACAACCACCCGACGCATCCACAAATCAGCTCTTTGGCTGTCGGGTGTATTCTCTCCCCTGCTCATCCCCACCTACTGCATGACGCTCGCCATGTGGGTGACCGTGCTCAACCACGTCCCCGAGAAGACGCGCCTCATGTCGACCCTCATCATCCTCATCATCACCGCCCTCATCCCGCTGGGCATCATCATCGGACTCATGCGATCGGGGCACGTCTCAGACATCGACATCTCAAACCGCCGCCAGAGGCTGATTCCAGTCCTTGCCATATCGCTGTGCTATGTATTCGCTTCGATATATGTGTGGCGCATCAAGGCTCCGGTGTGGCTCGTGATGTTCTTCTTCAGCGGTTTTGTCACTGCCGTCGTTGCCGCTGTCATCAGCACCAGATGGAAAATCAGCGGACACACCGCCGGCATGGGCGTCATCGTCGGACTCATGGCACGCCTCATGGCTGACGGGCTCACCGACTTCAACTTCCTCCCCTGGATTTCGGTGGCTGTCATCCTCGCCGGCATGGTGGGATGCGCGCGCGTCATTCTCGACCGCCACACACTCACCCAGGTCTACGCCGGATTTCTCCTCGGACTCGTCTCCACGTGGTCCATCATGGCGATACAACCCCAGTTCCTGACCCACACCACCGTCCCGTTCTGAAATAGCAACGGACAACAATCTCACGGCGCCACAACAAAGGCGCACTCCACATCAACTATTCACCAACATCATCATACCGATATGCAACCACTTGTAGGAATCATCATGGGAAGCACCAGCGACCTCCCCGTAGTCAGCAAGGCCGCCGACTTCCTCGACCAGATGCAAATACCCTTCGAGATGCACGCCCTGAGCGCGCACCGCACGCCGCACGAAGTCGAAAAATACGCCACCGAAGCCCGCGACCGCGGCATCAAGGTCATCATCGCCGCTGCCGGAATGGCGGCTGCACTGCCCGGCGTCATCGCCGCCCTGACCCCAGTGCCCGTCATCGGTGTGCCCATACGCTCGTCGCTCGAGGGCCGCGACGCGCTCTATTCGATGGTGCAGATGCCTCCGGGCATACCCGTGGCGACAGTCGGAATCGACGGCGCTCAAAATGCCGCCATCCTCGCCACACAGATTCTCGCACTCTCTCACGACGACATCAGGCATAGACTCGAGGAATGGCGCCTGACTCTTGCCGAAAAAATCGTCAAGGCAAGCCACGAACTCGCTCTCCTCAAGACCTACAAATACAAAACCAATTGACATCCAGTCACTTCACCCACTTCAAAACACTGACGATGAATCCAAAGACAACATACTCCCGTCGCCCGACATCTACCGTCCGCGTCGGCGGAATCACCATCGGTGGCGACGCCCCGATACGCCTCCAGTCGATGACCAACACCGCGACTCTCGACACTCGCGAGTCGGCGGCGCAAATCGCTCGCATCGCCGACGCCGGCGCCGACATCGTCAGACTCACCGCTCAGGGCGTCAACCACGCCCGCAATCTCGGCGAAATCAGCAGCGTGGTGCGCCAGCGCGGATACGACATTCCGCTGGTAGCCGACATTCACTTCAACCGCGCCGCGGCGTTTGAAGCCGCGTTGCACGTCGAGAAGGTGCGCATCAACCCCGGAAACTTTGCCGACCCGGGACGCACGTTCAAAAAACTGGAATATACCGACGAGGAATACGCCGCCGAGCTCCGCCGCATCGAAGACACATTCGTGCCATTTATCGAGCTGTGCCGCGAACGCGGTGTGGCAATGCGCATCGGTGTCAACCACGGCTCGCTCTCCGACCGCATCATGAGCCGCTATGGCGACACTTCAGCCGGCATGGTCGAGTCGGCGCTCGAATTCCTGCGCGTCGCCGTCGCACACGACTTCCACGACATTGTCATCTCCATCAAGGCGTCAAACGTCGTGGTCATGGTCGAGACCGTCAAGCTGCTCGCCCGCTCCATGGCAGAGGAAGGCATGAACTTCCCCCTGCACCTGGGCGTCACCGAGGCAGGCGACGGCGAGGACGGACGCGTCAAGTCGGCGGTGGGCATCGGATCGCTGCTCGTCGACGGCATCGGCGACACAATACGCGTGTCGCTGAGCGAGGCGCCCGAGAACGAAATTCCCGTGGCACAAATGCTCGTCGACCATATTTCGCGCATCGAACAAGCCGAGCGCGAGAACTCCGGCGAACCATTCTCGTTCCCGCCAGTCACCAACACACGACGCCACTCGCGCGCTATCGCCGGTGTCGGCGGCGAGAACATTCCGGCGGCTGTAGGCGTTGATTTTGACAGCGACAACATTCCCCAGGGAGTCAAGGTCGTGGCATTCGACGGCGACAACGCCGTGTTCAAGGCACGCCGATACATGCAATCGCTCGACGACGACACACCAGTCATCATCAGCATCGCCTACCCCTCGGCTCGCACATACGACGAGGTAGCAATCGCCGCCTCGGTCGACCTGGGCACCCTGCTGCTCGACGGATACGCCGACGGAATCTGGCTCGACGCCCCCTCGCTCACGCCTGAGCAACGCGCATCGCTGTCGTTGGCGATACTCCAGGCTACACGACTGCGCGTCTCGAAGACCGAATACATCGCCTGCCCCGGATGCGGACGCACACTATTTGACCTGCAGGGCGTCCTCGCACAGGTCAAGGCGGCGACTTCGCACCTCAAACACCTCAAAATCGGGGTCATGGGTTGCATCGTCAACGGTCCCGGCGAGATGGCAGACGCCGACTACGGATATGTCGGTGCCGCCGCCGGACACGTCTCGCTCTACCGCGGCAAGCAATGCGTCGTCATGAACATTCCAGCCGACGAGGCAATCCCCAGCCTCATCAATCTCATCAAGGCCAACGGAGACTGGCTTGACCCACAATAATCTAATCACTGCGACATGAACAATTCTGTGACATATCTCGATATCGACGGCATGCGAGCCATCCACGTGCGCGTCCCCGGCGCAGCCGTTGGTTATGCTGGCATCGTAATCGGCGCCGGAACCCGCGACGAAGACCTCGATGCCGGCGAGGAAGGTCTCGCTCACTTTGTCGAGCACACCATCTTCAAGGGCACCGCGCGACGCTCGTCATGGCACATCATCAACCGCATGGAGGCGGTCGGCGGCGAGCTCAACGCCTTCACCAGCAAGGAAGACACCGTGGTCTACACAGTCTTCCCTCGCGCCAACGCCGAACGCGCCATCGAACTTGTCACCGACCTCGTCGCCAACTCGTCATTCCCCGACAGCGAGCTCGACAAGGAGCGCGAGGTCGTTGCCGACGAGATCGACTCATATCTCGACACACCGTCCGAGGCGGTATATGACGAGTTTGAGGACATCATATTCCGCGGCACGCCGCTGGGGCACAACATCCTGGGCACCCGCAAGTCGCTGGCGGCATTCGACTCCAAGATGTGCCGCCGATGGGTCGACCGGCTCTACACTCGCGACCGCATGGTGTGCTTCTACGCCGGTCCCGAGAGCGCCGACACATTCGCCCGTCGTCTCGCCAAGCACGTCACCGACATCCCCGTCGCCGCGTCTGCCTACAAGCCAACGCCCATCACCCTCGGCGATACCGCCTTTGGCGACCGCGAGAAGGCCATCGACACACACCAGGCACACACAGTGCTGGGCTCGGTGATCACCATCACCAACCGCCACGAGCGCATGAACCTCTCATTGCTGAGCAACATCCTCGGTGGTCCGGGCATGAACTCGCTGCTCAACGTCACGCTGCGCGAACGCCGCGGACTGGTCTACACCGTCGAATCGTCGGTGACGCCATACATCGGACTGGGTGAGTTCAACGTCTACTTCGGCTGCGACCCCGAGGACTCAGCCAAGTGTCTGTCGCTGGTAAAACAACAGCTTGACGACATCGCCCAGTCGCCGCTGACGCCCCACCGTCTTGCCGCCGCCAAGAAGCAATATCGCGGTCAGCTGCTCATCGGACGCGAAAACCGCGAGAGCCAAATCCTCTCGGCGGCACGCGCCACCCTGCTCCGCGGCACTGCCATGACACGCGCCGAGGTCAGCGAAGCCATCGACGCCATCACTCCCGACACACTGCTCGACATGGCTCGACGCATCGCCAGCCCGTCGTCGCTCACCTTCACCGCCAAATAAGCGGCACTCTCCTCCACAGCACCCCTTTCCCCCGACATTTCCCCACTCCTCAAACAAAAGCATCAGCCCATGAAAGTCGACGCTCCAAACCGCCACTCTCATCCCCTGACAGCCATGGCATTGCTCATCGCCATCGGCATCGTCTTCGGCGACATCGGCACCTCGCCACTCTACGTCATGAAAACCATCGTCGGTGCCGGACGCGGCATCAGCGACACCGACTACTACATCGGCGCCGTCTCATGCATCATTTGGACACTCACCCTGCAGACGACATTCAAATACGTCTACATCGCCCTCAGCGCCGACAACAAGGGCGAGGGCGGCATACTCGCGCTCTACTCGCTCATCAGACGATCGCCACGCAAGTGGCTCTACATCGCCGCTGCCATCGGAGCCTCGACTCTCATCGCCGACGGCGTCATCACCCCCGCCATCACCGTCACATCTGCCATCGAAGGACTCGGAGACATCAACACCGGCATACCCGTGATGCCCATCGTCGTGGTCATCATCACAGCCATATTTGCCGTGCAACGTTTCGGCACATCCATCATCGGCAAATTCTTCGGTCCCTTCATGCTCCTGTGGTTCACCACACTCGGCGCACTCGGCATCTATGCCATGCGCCTGCATCCAGCGATTGTCGCGGCATTCAACCCCTGGTATGCCTGGCATCTCCTCACCCACTACCCCGGGTGGTTCCTCGTGCTCGGCGCCATATTCCTGTGCACCACCGGAGCCGAAGCCCTCTACTCAGACCTCGGGCACTGCGGACGACGCAACATCACCATCAGCTGGATTTTCGTCAAAATCACCCTCATACTCAACTATCTCGGCCAAGGCGCATGGCTCGTGAGCCACGACACCTCGATCGACGACAGCGTCAACCCATTCTACGCCATCATGCCACAGTGGCTGCTCATTCCCGGCATCATCCTCGCCACCGGCGCCGCCATCATCGCAAGCCAGGCACTCATCAGCGGATCATTCTCAATCTTCAGCGAGGCAATGAACCTCAACCTATGGCCACGCATCCGCGTCAAATACCCCACCCAACTCAAGGGACAGCTATACATCCCCTCGGTCAACACATTCCTCTACATCGGGTGCATCGTCACCGTCATCATCTTCCGCAACTCAGCCCACATGGAAGCCGCATACGGACTCGCCATCACCCTGACAATGGTAGTCACCACCGTGCTGCTCGCCTTCTATCTCAAACTCCACGGCACCAAGAGCTGGATCATCGCCGCATTTGCCACCGGATTCGGCATCATCGAAGGCGCATTCTTCATCGCCAACGCATTCAAATTCGCCCACGGCGGATGGTACACAATCCTCATCGCCGGCATCGTTTGCTCGGTCATGATACTCTGGCACAACGGCACACGCATCCGCAACAAATACATCGAGATGAAAAACCTCGCCGACTGGCTCGGCACAATCAACGACATCAAACACGACACCACCGTGGCGATGGAAGCCTCAAACCTCGTGTTCATCTCCAAGTCGCTCGAGAGAGGCAAAGTCGAGAGCAAACTCCTCTACTCCATCATCAACAAAGGTCCCAAGCGCGCCGACCACTACTTCCTGATACGCATCGACCACACCGACCACCCCAGCACACTCGAATACGAAGTCGAGACACTGCTCGACAACACCTTCTTTGACATCACCATCCACCTCGGCTACCGCGTGCAGCCCCGCATCAGCCTGTTCCTGCGCCACATCGTCGAGGATCTCGTCGCCGAAGGTCACATGGACCTCACCAGCACCCACCCCAGCCTCCAGTCACGCGGCATCCCCGGCAACTTCAAATTCATCATCATCCGCCGCGTCTTCTCTGCCATGAGCGTCTGCACCCCCTACGAGCGCTTCGTCATGACCCGCTACGAAAAGCTCCGCCACCTCAGCGCCGGCTACCCAGCCCTTCTCGGCCTCGACACCACCAACATCACCATCGAGCGCGTCCCCCTCATCATCATGACCCACCCCTCCCGCCGCATCCGCCGCACCTCTCCCATCGACTAAGTCCGCCCCCAAACAGATTGCATGCCATCTGCCAGCCCCTCATATTTGCGACAGATTGCCCGGCTCAAAGCCTTCTTCGACAGATTCTTTGACATCTCTAGCGAAGTCTTCTTAGGCCAATAATCCACTTTCCAAATAACTGCCAAAGCCTGCTGTCCGAATGGGACGGCAGGCTTTGGCGTATGTTGTGGAGATGTTGTTCAGGCGGGGCGTTTCTTGGCGAAGACGCGGTCAACGATTTGGGCGAGTGCGCCGTCGCCGATGACGTTGCAGGCGGTGCCAAAGGAGTCCATGGCGATGTAGAGGGCAATCATCAGGGCGTTGTCGGCTTCGGTGAAGCCGAGCATTGATGACAGCAGGCCCAGGGAAGCCATGATGGCGCCGCCGGGCACTCCGGGGGCGGCGATGATGGTGATGCCGAGCATGGCGATGAAGCCGCCAAACATGGCGAAATCGTAGCTGTGTCCCATGGTGATCATCAGCGCGAGGGCGCAGGCGACGATTTTGAGGGTCGAGCCCGACATGTGGATGGTGGCGCACAGGGGGATGACAAATCCGGCAACGTCTTTGTCAACGCCCATTTTGATGGCTTGGCGCAGCGTCACGGGGATGGTGGCGGCTGACGATTGGGTGCCGAGGGCGGTGAAGTAGGCGGGCATCATCGTGCCGAGGCATTTGAATGGGTTGCGGCGCGAAAACAGCGACGCGATGAGGTATTGCAGCAGTATCACGACGATGTGCAGCACAAAGATCACGACTATGATTTTGGAGAATGTGCCGAGCACGGTGAAGACTTCGCCCGAGCAGGTCATATTGAGGAAGATGCCAAAGATATATAGTGGCAACAGGGGGATGATGACGCCACCGATGACCATGGTAATGACTTGGCGGAACTCATCAAGACCGTGTTTGAGCGATGTTCCCGAGAGGCGCGCTACGCCGAGTCCGAGGACAAAGGCGAGCACCAGCGCGGTCATCACCGACATGAGTGGCGAGATGGACATGGTGAAGTATGGCGCGATGTCGGCGGCAGTGCCTTGGTCGGCAGCATAAGACACAGGCTCGATCATCGACGGGAAGAATGTCACGCCGGTGAAGTAGCTGAGCGCGCCGGCGCACAGGGTGGCTACATAGGCGAGCACGGCGGTGAACAGCAGCATCTTGCCGGCGCGGTTGCCGATGTCGGCAATGGCTGGAGCGACGAAGCCGACGATGAGCAATGGGATGATGAAGCCGAGAAATTCGCTGAACACGCCGTTGAATGTCACGAACACACGTGTCAGCCAGTCGGGGAAGATAAATCCGGCGCCGATACCGGCGGCAATAGCAATGAGGATGCGGGGCAGCAGCCCCAGTGAGAATTTGTGCATGGCTATGGCAAGATTGGACGGCACCCGTGCTGTGTTGGTGCTGTCGGGGTTAAAAGTCTGTTTTTCAGTCTTCGTCCTTGGGCTTGGCGGGCACCAGTTGGGCGCTCAGCTCCCAAAGAACGTAGAGGGGGATGAATACCACCGTGAGGGTAAAAATGTCGCTGGTCGGGGTCACCACGGCGGCAACAACCAGCAACGCCACCACGGCATGGCGGCGATACTTGGCGAAGAATCCGCGGGTCAGCAGTCCCATCTTGCCCAGCATCCACGCCACGAGTGGCAACTCAAAGAGTATGCCCATGGCGAGGCAGATGGTATAGAGGGTGTCCATGTAGGACTCGAGTGTCAGCTGGTTGGTGATGGTCGAGCTCAGCTCATATTGGCTCAAGAATCTGAGTGCCAGCGGAAAAACGAGAAAGTAGCCCACCGCCAGACCGATGTAGAACATCACGATGCCAAAGAGGAACGAGTTGCGCGCAGCGCGCTTCTCGTGCTCATATAGCGCCGGCGACACAAACGACCACAGAAAGTAGATGACGATGGGGAAGGCAAAGATAAACGCCAGCCACATCGATGCGCTCATGTGGGTCATGAATTGAGTGCCGAGGTTGATGTTGATGAGGTTGATGTTGAACTCGCCGCTCATGTCGGGCAAGAAGTTGCCGTCTCCCTCGAGGAAGTCAAACATCTTGTAAGTCAAAAAGTTGCTGTGGCACGGCGCGAGAATCACATGGCTGAAAATCTCGCGCATGCAGCAAAAAAAGCCCACGGCCATGACTATCACGACCGCGCCTATCTTGAAGAGCACCGCGCGCAAGTCGTCGAGATGCTCCCAAAAGCTCATTTCCTTGTTGTCAGGCATTTCCCCCGCCGATTATTCGTCGGTATCCTTGGCTTTTGCCGTCTGTCGGGGCGCGTCCTTCTTGGGTTCTTCGCTGGCGACGTCGTCCATGGTCTTCTGCACTTCCTTCTTGGCATCGGCGACACCATCCTTGAACGACTGGACACCCTTGCCCAGGCCGCGCATCAGCTCGGGGATTTTTTTGCCTCCGAAGAGAAGCAGCACAACGAGAAGAATAATAATCCATTCGGCTCCGCGAAGACCGAAGATAAGCGGAAGGGTAGCTATCAGATTCATCTGTTTTTCTTAATTTTACAGGTTGTTATTTCACTAAAAAAGCGTGCTCCCAGAGGCTGCGTCAATACAAAAATAGGCACTTTGACGGCCACGAGCGATTTCACAACCCAAAGTTAGTGTTTTTTTTTGGAAAAATCACTAACTTTGCAGACGTTTTAAAACCAAAGAGAAAATTAGTCATATGAAAGCTTTTGTATTTCCCGGTCAGGGAGCGCAATTTGTCGGCATGGGCAAAGATCTCTATGATTCAAACGCAGACGTGCGTGAGATGATGGAGAAAGCCAACGACATCCTCGGCTTCCGCATCACAGACCTGATGTTCGCCGGCACCGACGAAGACCTTCGTCAGACCAGCGTGACCCAGCCCGCAATCTTTATTCACTCTGTTGCCCTCGCCAAATCAATGGGCGAAGATTTCAAGCCCGACATGGTTGCCGGACACTCGCTCGGCGAATTCTCGGCACTCGTTGCCGCCGGCGCACTCGACTTCGAAGACGGTCTCAAACTCGTTGCCGCACGCGCACACGCCATGCAAGAAGCATGCGAAATCAACCCCTCGACAATGGCAGCAGTACTCGCTCTCCCCGACGAAAAAGTCGAAGAAATCTGCGCCTCTATCGACGGTGTAGTCGTATGCGCCAACTACAACTGCCCCGGTCAAATCGTTATCTCGGGCAAAAACGACGCCATCGACGCAGCCTGCGAACAGATGCTCGCCGCCGGTGCCAAACGCGCTCTCAAACTCAAGGTCGGCGGCGGATTCCACTCGCCCTGCATGGAGCCCGCGCGCGCAAGCCTCGCCCAGGCCATCGAAGCCACAACATTCGCCACGCCCAAGTGTCCCATCTACCAGAATGTTGACGCCAAACCCCACACCGACCCCGCCGAAATCAAGGCCAACCTCGTGGCTCAGCTCACCGCCCCCGTGCGCTGGACCCAGACCGTACAGAACATGATTGCCGACGGCGCCGACGCCTTCATGGAACTCGGCCCTGGCAAAGTCCTCCAAGGTCTCATCTCCAAAATCGACCGCACCGTCGCCACCGAAGGCCGCCAATAATCCCCTCCCCCCCCATAACGGGTCCCGACGCACCGCGCCGGGACCCGTCGTTTTTTTATCGCCCCCCAATAGCAATAGCCGCGATGGCAGTGAGACTGCTGTCGCGGCTATTGCTATTGAGGCTATTGTAGCTATTGCGTTAAAGCAATATACGGTTCAGTGGGAGAAGCGATAGGTGGTGGAGGTGGCGTATTTGTCGGCGGGGCGAAGAACGGTGGTGGGCCACTCGGGGTGGTTGGGGCTGTCGGGGTAGTGCTGGGTCTCGAGGCAGAGAGCGGCGCGGTGGGGATAGAAGGTGCCGTTTTTGCCGCGGACTGTGCCGTCGAGGAAGTTGCCGATGTAGAATTGGATGCCGGGCTGGTCGGTGATGATTTCCATGGTGATGCCCGATTCGGGGTCGGTCACTCTTGCCACGGGTGCCGCAAGGTCGCGGTCAGCCCGGAGCACCATGTTGTGGTCGTAGCCGCGACCGTTTTTGAGCTGGGGGTTGATCTCATCGAGCAGGGCACGGATGGTGTGGGGGGTGTTGAAGTCGAATGGCGTGCCTTCGACCGACGCGAGTTCGCCCAGTGGCATGAATGTGGAGTCGATGGGGGTATAGCGATCGGCGTCGATCCACACTGTCTCGTCGAGGATGTCGTGCGAGTGGTTGCCGCTGAGGTTGAAGTAGCTGTGGTTGGTGAGGTTGATGATGGTGGGCTGGTCGGTGACGGCTGCATAGTCGATGCGCAGGTCGTTGGCGGCGAGTGTATAGGTGACGGTGGCGTCAAGTTTGCCGGGGAATCCCCAGTCGCCGGCGGGCGATGTGTAGCGGAGCACGAGGGTGGAGTCGTTGGGCTGTTCGGCGTCGAATACCTGGTGGTGGAACCCCATGGGACCGCCGTGCAGGCAGTGGCCGAAGTCGTTCTGCGGCAGTTGTCGGGCAATGCTGTCGAGGGTGAAGCGTCCGTGGTTAATGCGGTTGCCGTATCTGCCGATGATGGCGCCAAAGTTTCCGTCGATGTTGATGTAGTCGTCGATGCGGCTGTGTCCGAGCACGACGTCGCGCAGCGAGTCGCGGCTGTCGGGCACCATGAGCGAGACGACGCGACCGCCATAGTTGGTGATGCACGCCTCCATGTCGCCCGAGTTGGTGAGCACGTAGAGTTTGACGGGTTTGCAATCGATAGTGTCGGCGAAGTTCTCGGGATCAAGCCCCGAGCGTGTCAGTGTGTGTTCTGGCGCGGTGCCACCGCAGGAGGCAAGCATGGCGCCGAGCACCGCGATAGTAAGAAAAGGTTGTTTCATGTCGGTTATTTGTTAAGTGATTGTACGATTTTGCGGTTGATGTCGCGCACGCGGTCTTCTTCCATCTTTGAGACTTTGCGGTCGTAGGTGAGAAATCCGTTAACTTCGATTTCGACATCGGTGGTCTGTGTGTAGACGGCGCCGGTGAATCCGCGGTCGACCATGTCGAGCAGCTGGGTGGCATACTTGACATACTGGTCGGTGACTTCGCGCGGCGAGTTGAACTGAATGTATCCCCAGTTGCGGTCGGGCGCCCACACATGGTCCTTGACGACATATCCGATGCCGCCATATTCGCCGAGCACGTTGGCGCGCTGGGCATCATATAGGTACATGCTGGGACCAGGATAGTTGTGGAGGTCGAGGATGTCGCCTGTGGTGTAGAAGTTGCCACCGCTGGCGGGGTTGACAAGCCGCGTGGGGTCGTTGGCCTTGGTCCATTCGGCGATTTCGGCGGTCTTGAACTGTCCCCAAGCCTCGTTGAACGGAATCCATGTCGAGATGCATGGATAGGGCTGCAGGGCGTCCATGATTTCTGCCCACTCCTTGCGGTAGTTTGCCTCGCTCTGTGCCGAACGAGCCAATTCGACGTCATCAAAGTAGCGATGGTTGATCCAGCGGGGATTGGAGTCGCCCGATGGCATGTCTTGCCAAACGATGATGCCGACACGGTCGCAGTGGGTGTACCATGTCGCGGGCTCGACCTTGATGTGCTTGCGTATCATATTGAATCCCAAATCTTTGGTCTTGTCTATGTCATAGATCATGGCTTCGTGGGTGGGCGCGGTATAGAGACCGTCGGGCCACCAACCCTGGTCGAGCGGACCAAATTGGAACAGGTCTTTGTTGTTGAGTTGCAGTCGCACGATGCCATTGGCGTCGCGTGCGGTCGAGAACTTGCGCATGGCGGCATAGCTCTTCACTTGGTCAATCTTCTTGCCGTCGCGCGATATGCCAATCTCGAGGTCATAGAGGTTGGGGGCGTCGGGACTCCACATCTTGAAATCGTCGGGCATGTCAATCTCGACGGGTGTGCCGTTGACACTCTTTCCGGTGGCGACAACCTTGCCGTTGTCGAGCACGCGCACTTCGGCGAGCAGTCCGTTGGTGTCGCCTACTGTGGCAAGGTCAACGGTGAGGGTGGCGGCGTCAATGTCGGGCACCATCTTGAGACTGGCAATGTGGGTGGAGGCAACCGGCTCGAGCCACACGGTCTGCCAGATGCCGGTGACGGGGGTATACCAGATGCCTCCAGGCTTCGAAACTTGCTTGCCGCGAGGCTGATAGCTCTTGTCTGTGGGGTCCCAAACTCTGACTGTCAGCACATTCTCGCCCTTGGCTGCGAGAGCGGGTGTGATGTTGAGCGAGAACGGGGTGTATCCTCCAGTGTGCGAGCCCACCTTGATGCCGTTGACCCAGACGTCGCATTTCCAATCGACGGCGCCAAAGTTGAGCATCACATCCTTGCCCTTCCACGACGCGGGAACAGTGAATTGGCGCTTGTACCACAGTGCGTTGTCCTCGCCCACACGGCGACCTACGCCCGACAGCGACGACTCGACGGCAAAAGGCACGAGGATTTCGCCATCATACTGGGTTGGTGTCTTTGCTGCGACCGGGACAATGGCATATTGCCACAACCCGTTGAGGTTGAGCCACTGACCGCGCTCCATGATGGGACGAGGGTATTCGGGTCGCACATTTTCCACGTCTATTAGCGTTGCCCATTGGGTTTTGATTTTGTCTCCGGCAGGTGAATAAGCCATTGCACCCAATGCGGTACCGGCAAGGACAGCGAGAACTGCAATGAAGTTTCGGATTATCATTTCGTTAAGGTTGTATATTTAGATTTGATATCAGTGTTTTCATTTAACGACCGCTAAATTAACAATTTTTCTAATTTACAGCAAGAGATTGCACGATAAATTTTCTCCATAATATGTAAATTATAAGCCAAATTTTCCAAAAATGGCTGCAAAAGACTGGATATGGTTGGTGCATAGCGCAAAAAATCTTAATTTTGTATCCGCAAATTGATGCATGCAAGCTAATGCAACGGTGCACAGTCCTCAGTATTGATGAAAATCTTTGATAACAGCCGACTCAGACCCCTTGCCGTCGCGATCATCTCGCTGATGGCTCTCTTTGTCGCGCCCCAAAAATCCCAAGGGTTCTCTCTCGCTCTCGACTCTATCGCCACGTGGGGCAAATTCCCAAAATTCTGCATCGACACCTACTATTGGGGCGACAAATTCTTCAACACCTTCGACACCACCTATGTCCAGGGCACGGGCTACAAGTTCAACGGCAAAATCAAGACCACATCGTGGCTCGACTACTACAACTTCAACCTCCCAGACAATTATTATATGTCTATGGTGTCCGACGGCTCGACATCAGCCGGTCTGTGGCTCACCTACATGGCAGTGTCGGTGGGATATGACCTCAACGTCAGCAAATACCTGGGACGCAACAGCCACGCCCGTCGACGGTGGAACTTCCGTTTCTCGTGTCAGCTGTTCAGCGCCGACCTCTATTGGATGACTAACGACGTGGGGTCGGAGATAAAGCGATTTGGCAAATTCGGTCACTCGTCAAAGTTGAGTATGCCATTCAACGGCATCTACACCGACATATTCGGTCTCGACGCCTACTATTTCCTCAACAACAAGCGCTATAGCTATGCTGCTGCATTCAACCTCTCCAAGCTGCAGGTGCGCAGCCAAGGGTCGTTCTTCTTTGGCTTATCCTACTGGAACCAAAAATACAAATTTGACTTTTCTGAGCTCCCCGAGGACATGCGCAGCCACCTGCCCGAATCATGGGCTGACAAGGGATACATCTACCGCGTCAACTGTCACAACTATTCGGCGCGCATCGGCTATGGCTACAACTGGGTCTTCCACCCCAAGTGGCTGCTTGGAGTCGCCGAGTCGCCCATCATCGGCATCAAACACGGCGACACGATGAGCGATAATGGTAGCGGCAACTCATTCTCACTCTACAACAAACTGCAACTGTCGCTGGTGTGGAACAGCCGCCCATGGTTTGCCGGGCTCATCGGCTCAGCCGAAAACGGCCTCATCTACGACAAGGACCATGCTCTCGTCTCGGGGCTACTCAACATCGAGCTGTGCTTTGGCTACCGCTTTAATCTTTGGTAAAAAGCAGTAGTCCACCCTATTACCAGCATTCATTCGATAAATTCACACTCACTATACGCGAATTTTATTTTGTTAAATCAAATTAAAATCGCGTTTTTTATTTGCACATATCTTAGAATAATTATAATTTTGTATCGATTACAAATTAGTTAATTATTTATGATTGATCAGAAGGACATAATTGAGCGTCTCGTCAATGCCGGCATCAAGCCGTCGGCACAGCGCATGGCGATTGTCGGATATCTTGCCGACAATCTCACCCATCCTACTGTCGACCAGATATATACAGCTCTACACGAGAGCTACCCCACTCTGTCGCGCACCACGGTCTACAACACCGTGTGGCTCCTCGCCGAGAGCGGAGTGGTTAACACCGTCGTCGCCGACCCCAACACCACGCGATTTGACATCAACACCCACGAGCACGCACACTGCCGATGCCGCGAGTGTGGCAAACTATTTGACGTGGCAATGCCGCGCATCATCACCGCCGAAACTCCCGAGCACTTCCGCGTAGACAACGTGAGCATCACATTCGAGGGGGTGTGCGACGAATGCCAAAAAAGCAAATTAGAAACATCACAAAACGTATAACAAGCTAAAAAAAACACTATTATGAGCGAACTGAAAGGAACCAAAACCGAAAAAAATCTCCTCGAAGCGTTTGCCGGCGAATCAATGGCACGCAACAAGTACACCTACTATGCTTCAAAAGCAAAGAAGGAAGGATATGAACAGATAGCCGAAATCTTCGAAGAAACCGCACGCAACGAACGCGAACACGCCAAAATCTGGTTCAAGCTGCTGCACGACGGCGATGTCCCCACTACATCTGTCAACCTGCTCGACGCCGCCACAGGCGAAAACTACGAGTGGACCGACATGTACGACAAGTTTGCCGCCGAAGCACGCGAAGAAGGATTCACACGCATCGCCGCACTCTTTGAGATGGTAGGCAAAATCGAGAAGGAGCACGAAGAACGCTACCGCCGTCTCCTTGCCAACGTCGAGGGCGGAATCGTGTTCTCGCGCGAAGGCGACACAGTGTGGATCTGCTCAAACTGCGGCCACATTCACATCGGCAAGAAGGCACCCATGGTGTGCCCCGTCTGCTCGCACCCCCAGGCATACTTCCAGGAACGCGCCCAGAACTACTAAAGCGCGACGCCCCTCCAAAATCCAATCGTCATCACCACGGTCATGCCCATACACTGCGGCATGGCCGTTTTTTTGACTCGATGCCATTTCACAAAATCAAATGCTCCGGCGTAGTTCGCGCATCGCGGATTATAATATTTTTTTGGGCATTCCGAGTATTTTAGTTAAATTTGCACAAAATCACCATAGCAAACACTACAAACCCCTTATAAGATAGTCTAACCTGTATGAAAATAAGAATCTTCATCTCGACAATGCTGGCGGCACTCTGCCTTGTGGCATCGGCTGAAACCAAGGAAAAGAAATTTGTGTCCGGCGCCGAACTCACACTCATCGGCAAACTCCAGGATACACCCGACAGATACGCCCGCGTCGACACTGTGCGCTACACCGGTTTTACCGACTACCAGCGCCGACAGCTCAACCAGTTCAGCGCCGGTCTCGCACTCGTCTTCAACACCGACAGCCGCAACATCGCCGCCAACCTCAAATACAAATATCGCTACGCCAACTGGAACACCATGAACATCTCCGGTGCCGGTGTAGACCTCTACATCAAGCGCGACGGCAAATGGGTATATGCCGGTTCATCGTCGGGCAACGCCAAAGGCGGGCCCTACGACCTGGTCACCAACATGGCAGATGGCAACAAAGAGTGCCTGCTCTACCTGCCATTGTTCAGCATCGTCGACTCGGTATACATCGGCATTGACGCCGACAGCAACATATCTGCCGCGCCCAACCCATTCAAAGGCAAGGTCATAGTATTTGGCTCAAGCTACACCCACGGCACCTCGACATCACGCGCCGGCATGGCATACCCCCTACAGCTGCAGCGCGCAACCGGACTCGACATCCGAGCTTTGGGAGTCAGCGGCAACAGCAAACTCCAACAGTCATACGCCCACGTCCTCGCCGACTCTGAGGCTGACGCATTTGTCTTTGACGCATTCTCAAACCCCGTCCCCGAAGAAATCTTCAACAACTTTGACGAGTTTGTGCGCATCATCCGCGAGAAGCACCCCAAGGCACCGCTCATCTTCCAGCAGACAATCTACCGCGAATGCCGCAACTTCAACACCGCCGCCGACAAGTTTGACGCCGCACGCATGGCAGCCGCTGAAAAAGTCATCAAAAAAGCCATGGAGAAAGATCCCGACATCTACTTCATCATCCCCTCCACCGGCAACGACGGCATTACCAGCGTCGACGGCACACACCCCCGACGACCTCGGATACTGGCGATGGATGGAGTCAATCAAACAACCAATTGTCGACATCCTCGCCAAATACAACATCCACGGCGCCCAATAAACATCATATCGCAATCTAACACAACCACATGAATATGAACATAAAACATCTTGCAATCGCCGCACTACTCACATTGAGCATGACGGCAACAGCCGCCGTCAAGGACATGAAATTTGTACCCGGCAGCGAACTCACCCTCATCGGCAAACAGCAAGAAACCCCCGACAGATACGCCCGCATCGACACCATCCGCTACCAAGGATTCACCGACTACCAGCGCCGCCATCTCAACCAATACAGCGCAGGTCTTGCCCTCGTCTTCAACACCGACAGCCGCAACATCGCCGTCGACCTTCGATTCAAGGAAAAGTTCAACGGTCCCAACTCCAACCTCGTCACCGGCGCCGGCGTCGACCTCTACATCAGACGCGACGGACAGTGGGTATACGCCGGATCTTCGGCAGGCGACGGCAAAGCAAACGCCTACAACATCGTCAACGACATGGCAGAAGGCAACAAAGAATGCCTCCTCTACCTGCCACTGTTCAGCATCATCGACTCCGTATCGATAGGCATCGATCCCGACAGCAACATCACCGCCTCGCCCAATCCATTCAGCGGCAAGGTATTGTTCTTCGGCTCCAGCTTTACACACGGCGCCTCGACCTCACGCGCCGGCATGGCATACCCCCTGCAGTTGCAACGTGCCACCGGACTCGACGTGCGAGCCCTCGGCGTCAACGGCAACAGCAAGATGCAACCATCCTACGCCCATGCCCTGGCAGATGCCGAGGCTGACGCCTACGTCTTCGACGCATTCTCCAACATGCGCGCCGACGAGATCTACGACAGATTTGACGACTTCGTCAGAATCATCCGCGAGAAACACCCCACCACGCCACTCATCTTCCAGCAAACAATCTACCGCGAACGCCGCAACTTCAACCAACGCGCCGACAAAATGGAAGCCGAAAAAATGGTAGCCGGCGAAGACGTTGTCAAACGCGCCATGGAGAAAGACCCCAACATCTACTACATCGTCCCCTCCACCGGCAACGACGGCATCACCAGCG